>Ga0210039_1001487_pt1 | contig 21435 bp, 14 predicted proteins | sample CryGeyCG2114_250_3_FD_185460 | JGI IMG/M metagenome (GOLD analysis project Ga0210039, IMG submission 185460) | Groundwater microbial communities from aquifer - Crystal Geyser CG17_big_fil_post_rev_8/21/14_2.50 (SPAdes) (version 2) | ecosystem: Environmental > Aquatic > Deep subsurface >...
TTAGAAAATCAACTCTTTCGAAAATCATTTTCGTCTCCTTGTTTGGGTTTTTGATTGCTTTAATTTTACATTTTTCTCACGTGATTGATAAAACCGAATTTGCTCTCCTGGATTATCGCTTTTCAAATTATTCACATAGCGAAAGAATTGATACGAATATTGTATTAATTGAAATTGACCAGGCGTCATTAGATTATTTTGAAAAACAAAAAGTTGGCTGGCCCTTCCCAAGAGAGTTTTATGCGGTTGTGTTAGATTATCTATATAAGTGTCAGGCTAAGGCTGTTGTTTTTGATATTGATTTTTCATCGTCGGAAATTGACCGTATCGATGTTTCCTCTTTAAATTCAGAGGATAAGTTCGCTGATGCTATCAAAAGATCACAAAACGTATTTCTCGTTTCTTTGTTAAAATCATATGCTTTGAGTAAAACAAATCCAACTTTTCTACAAAACTATTTCCCTCAAATTGATAAAACGAAATTTAACAATACTCAAAACTTTGATGGGATATTTCCATTAAAGAGTTTTCAGGAAGGAGCTAAGGGAATAGGTTTTGCAGATGTTTTTCCCGATCAAGACGGGATTATTCGCAGGACTCCTGTTTTAGTAAATATGAACAATAGTTTAATGCCATCACTATCATTTGCTGTATACAAATCGTTACACAACTTAAATGAGCAAGAATTTCTTTCTTTTAGTAAGGGAATTCCGGATGGAAATAAAAACGAATATCTAATAAACTGGTACGGTAATAAAAAAGAAGCGAGTACGTTCAAGTACTATTCTTTTCATAGAATTTTAAGTTCTGCTTATCAAAACGATCAAACATCAAATTTATTGACTCCACATAACGTAATTAAAGATAAAATTGTTTTTATAGGCGGAACGGCTCAGGGGCTTATGGATTATAAACCAACCCCAACTAGCGGCAGCGAACAAATGCCCGGGATGGAGATTCATGCGACAATACTTAGTAACTTATTACAAAAAGATTATGTGACTTATAATAGTGCAGCTACTACTATTTTAATTCTTCTGATAGCATCACTAATCCCTTCTATTATTTTCTTTACCGTTAAAAAAGTGGTTATAGCGGTAATTTCAATTTTATCGTTTGGAATAATCTACTTTTTTTTTTCAATAGGTTTATTTTACCAATATGGGTTCATATTGACCATAGCAGCACCGGAAGCAGCTATTTTTATTGTTCTTGTTATCTCCGGTGTTTTAAGTTATGCGCTTGAAGGTCAGCAAAAGCAAGAACTTAAAAAGATTTTCAGCCGTTACTTAAGTCCTCGTGTTATTGAAGAACTAATTGCATCACCGGATGAAATTGAGTTTGGCGGAAAGGAAATTTTTGCAACGGTATTTTTTTCAGACATCAAAGATTTCACTTCCATCTCTGAAAAACATTCTGCAAAAGAACTCGTTTATCATCTTAATAAGTATTTCGGAATGTGTACCGGGATATTGCTAAAACATGAAGCCATGTTAGATAAATACATTGGTGATTCAATTATGGCGTTGTTTGGAGCTCCAATATCAAAAGTTGGACATTCCTTATCCGCATGTTACGCTGCCCTTGAGATCAATGAAGTTTTAGGTGAATTTAATAGAGAAAACCTTCAAAAGAGTTTGCCGGTTTTTAATACACGAATAGGGATCAATACCGGAAAGATGATCGTCGGTAATATTGGTACGGAAACTCATCTTGATTATACCGCAATCGGAGATGCGGTAAATTTGGCTTCAAGGCTTGAGGGAGTCAACAAGCTTTTTGGAACTTCAATAATAATCAGTGAATCAACTTATCAAGAAGCTAAGGATGGTATTGAAGTACGTGAGTTGGATTTTATATCTGTTAAAGGAAAAGAAACACCTGTTAATATTTATGAGCTCATCGGGAGGAAGGGAAATATCAGCCCGTTAGAAAAAAGAACACGGGATATATTTTCAGAAGGTATTTCACTTTATCGAAACAAATCTTTCCCATTGGCAGAAAAAGTTTTTAATGAAGTTTTGATAGTAAATCCTTCAGATTTAGCTGCTGCCCATTATATTGATAGATGTAAAAAACTACAAGTTAGTCCACCTCCAGATGATTGGGATGGCGTTTATAAATTTTTACAAAAATAAATTAGTCATCAGGTATTTTATGTTCCTTAAAAAAAGATTCGCTTTAGTACTACTTATTCCCTTTTTATTGTTCGCAGGTGACACAAAGTTCACCAAGCGGGAAATTAATTATGTACGCGAAGGACCGGCATCATACTATGAATTAGTCGAGATAATTCCCAAAGGCACTAAGTTAGTAATTCTTAATCAGGTTGATCAATGGTTAAAAGTTAAACTTGAAAACAATAAAACAGGATGGATTTCCAGTAACAGTCTTTCTGATAAAAATGTAAAAATTGATTATAGTAAAAAATTATCAAATCCATCGCCGGATGGCAATTCTTCTATGAGAGGAATAGCTGCGGCAATTAAGGGATTAAGACAAGAAGTAAGAATAGCAACCCCGGGCAGTATAGATGCATTGCTTGTAATTCAACCTCCGGCAATTGATAGAATTGAAAGAGAAAAGTTTCGAAGCGATATTCAAAGAGAACATTCATCTAATGCGAGTCCCTTAAACATCGAAAAATTCGGTTTGGAAATACCGGAATATGATCCTTCAATGCGAGAGTTGCAAATTGGAATTAGTGTTGGGTCTCGTCTCCTATCCCGGGGAACTGTTGAGAATAAAGAGTTGAGTAAGTACTTCTATCAAATAGTGAGAGAGCTATTGGCTAATTCAAATTATTACGATTTGAATTTCCTCGTTTTTTTACTTAACGATGAAAAAATAGATGGATTCGCTTGTCCGGGCGGATATACATTTCTTACCAAAGGCGCTTTTGAATTGTGTGCTGATGAATCTGAATTGGCTTTTGTGCTTGGGCATGAAATTGCTCATATTCTCCTCAAACATGGGCTTAAAGAACTTTCACAACAAAAAGTGCAAATAAAAGCTGAAGATGCATTCTTAGAACTTGAGAAAGACCTTGACGAAGAAAAAGATTCAGTTGAAATGGAGTTAGAAGAACTTATCCTAAACAGTTATGAAAAAATTGTGCACGAGCGGTTATTAAAGTATGAAGTTGAAGCAGATAAAGTATCAACTCTTTTATTGGCTTCTGCCGGATATGATCCTTTTGCGGGTGTGAGAATAGATGAAAAACTTGCCAGACTTTACACAGAGGAAAGAGACATCTTTGCATATAAATATGCAGCACCAAATGACGCTGAGCTAAGATATACTACGCTTCGCGCTTTCGTACAAAATAAATTTGACAATAAAAATAGTAACGCTAAACTTCAAGGACGTTTTGGCAAATTCAAGGAGCTTGTAAAGTGAAGTGAGGTATCTCAATTATTACTAAAAATGTTTCCGTTTGTATTTAATTCTTTCTATTTTACTATTGTAAAATGGCAGTTCTACTTCCGTTTTACAATAATTAGCTCTCGTTTAATCAAGTTCAATTAATAAAAATTAAACCCCGGAGATTCGTGGGCAGATTCATTAATATTTGTTGTATTGAAAATAACTACCAGAAGTATACTCTGTTCGTTTCTGCACCTCTGTTTGAGAATTATGATCTCGATCGGAGTCCCATCACAATGCAATTTCCAAAATGTCCTAATCATAATAAAATAATAGGAGTTCCTATGAAACAGTTACTCGTTCTTTTCTCGGTTCTTTCACTATCTTTTTACTTTGGCTGTGGTGGCAATACAAGTCTGCCCAAAACTGATCAAGCAGAAATACCTGGTTGGTATTTAACCCCTCCGCAAGATCCAAATTATTTGTTTGCGGTTAATAGTGCTACCTCTCAAGATATGCAAATGGCGGTTGATAAAGCAATGACAGGAGCCCGCGCTGAAATTGGAAGACAAATGGAATTGAAACTAAGCGATATGCAGAAAAAGTTTGCAGAAGAAGTCGGGCAAAATGATAACGCAACTTTACTTAGTCAAATGACTCAGGCAACTAAGACTGTAGTTAGCACAAACTTGACCGGAAGTACGTTGAAGGATAAGAAGATTTCTAAAGACGGAAACACCTGGCGTGCTTATGTTCTTATGCAGTATCCACTCGGCTCAGCAAACCAGGCGTTGGTTGACCAAATAAAGAAAAACAACGAACTTTATACAAGATTCCGTTCTTCTCAATCATTTGAGGAACTTGATAAAGAAGTCCAAAAGATAGAAGATGCAAAAAAAGCGAAGTAACCTGCTGTTAAAAAACAGCATACTGCGCAAAAGTATCTTTTTCTTTTTATTATTTGTATTCGGTTGCCCGGAGCATTTCGGGCAATCATTCCCTTTATGGTTAATGAACCAGGGGGATATTCGATGTAGAAAAACTGCGGTCGGTTTTTCATTACGTTCATATTACCAGGATACTTCTGCTGTCTCTCTTGCAATTGCCAGAGCTGCTGAACAGTTGGTGAAACAAGAAAGAGTATCTATTGTTTCGTTAAAAAGTTTTTGGACGACAGCACGTGGCACTGAAGTTATGGACAATGCCTTTGTGGAGCAATTTGATACTACACTTGTCCCCAACATAAGGGAAAGCGCCGCAGTGCTTGATACTTACATCTCCGATGATTTTGTTGCCGTTCTTCTTTCAACTGATAATTGTAAAGAATCGTTTTCAAAGGAATTAATAAACATTTCCACTCAATCCGAACCGGACTGGGTTACAGATATTCCCCAAAATGATCACTATATCTACGCTGTAGGTTCTGCACCGGAATACTACTACAAAACCTCATCACTTTATGAAGCAGAAAAACAAGCCTACTATGCTCTTGCAGCTTCCAAAAATGCCAAGCTTAAATCTTTGCAAAAAAGTGAAACAATTGTTGAAGAACAAAGGAAAGAAGAAATTTCAGTTGAATTATACGGTGTGGAAATTCTGAAACGATGGAGGGATGACAAAGAAAAAGTCTTTTACGTTCTGGCAAGAATGCCGAAACAATAATCTATACACGAGGATTGTATGAAACGATCACTACTATTTTTTGTTATGTTATTTGCAGTATCTTCTTTTGCCCAAGAAACAAAAGATAGACAAAAAATATCCGATACCTTTGATGAACTGGATAACGGGAAACTCGTCATCCGATTTTTTGACGCGTTAACGGGAAAACCCATCCAAAGCGGAACCGTCTCGATTGAATCAATCGGAGAATATGAAACTGATTTTGAAGGAAGAATTTATTTTGAATCTGCTGAAGAAAATGCTGTCCTGAAAGTAAAGTTCACTCATTCCAAATATATTACCTCTCAGTTTGATGTTGAAATAATGGCGGGAACGTTATTCTTTAACCGTTTTTCCATTTCACCCAAAATGCCGCTTGGTTCTTTACGTGCAGTGTTGGACTGGAGCGACTCACCTCGCGATTTAGACCTGCACCTAGTGAAGAAAAACAGTTATCATATTTCTTACCGCAACTTGCGGGTTGCCGCTGACGGTACTGCCAAGCTTGATAGAGATGATACGGATGGATTTGGTCCCGAAACTATTACTACAACTAATGTAGATAACAGCGCAGAGTATCTTATTTTTGTTCACGATTTTACAAACCAAAACAGTTCATCGAGTAATTCCTTATCTAAATCGAAAGGGAGTGTAAAAATTTATGGAAGAGACAATGAATTAATTGACGTTTTCAAAGTTCCGGAAGATGAATCGGGAACGTATTGGTTAGTTTGTAAAATTGTTGAAGGAAGAGTTGTACTGTTAAATAAAATCAGTAGTTCGGAGAATTAGGAACTTCAATAATTAGGAATGAGGAATTACGAATTAGGAATGGAAAACCGGAAGTCAGAATTCAGAAGTCAGAAAATGCTTTTAACTTCTGACCACTGATTACTGACAACTATAAACAAAAAGGTGCTTATGAAAAAATATTTACTCGTTTTAATTATTGCATTAGCAAGCCTTACCTTACAAGCCCAGAATGAAATGCGCGTTGTGGGAAAAGGTGAATCCCTCCCATCGGAATTAATTGACAAGACTGTCCGTGATGCTAACGGTGAAACCTGTGCGGGACTAATTATAAGTTCTGATCTTGATGGGCTTAGCTATGATTCTTATAACGGTATAGTAAAACGAAATCCTAAACCGGGCGAAGATTTTCTTTTCCTTTCACCGGATGAGCGGGTTGTTACTATTTATAAAAGCGGCTTCACTTCACTGAAGATTATCATGAGTGAATATGGCATCAAATTAAAAAGCGGTGAGGTTTGGAAATTGAAAGTTACTGGAGATAAAGTTTCTTCATTATTACCAATAACTATAACTGTTCTACCGGCTGACGCTAAAATAGTAGTTGACGGTAAAGAAGCTTTCTCCGGTAAAACAGTACAAACTGCAATTGGCAAACATGAAGTAACTATCTCCAAAGAAGGTTACCGCACAATTACCAAGCAAATAGAAGTTACACAGCAGCAAGTTGTCTTCTCTTTTGCATTACAAGAAATAGAATTACAAAGCGTAACCATAAGCAGTAACCCCGATGGAGCAAAAATTTATCTTGATAACATAGAAAAAGGAGTAACGAATAAAGGAATGTTTTTATATCCTGGAAGTTACAACTTAAAACTTTCTAAGTCGGGATATTTAGATAAAGAAGAAAAGATAGAAGTAGCTGAAGGAAAAGAAAATAAGTTTAACTATTCCTTTACAAAAAATGTTGGCGTGCTTTCAATTACAGTTACCCCAAGCGATGCTACAGTGCTTATAAACAAAGAACCGCATAAAGGCACAGCGCCGCTTGAGCTAAGCCCCGGCAAGTACAAAATCGAAGTAAGCAAAGAAGGTTATTATGAAACCGGAGAAACAATAGAAATTGAACTTGGCAAAACAGTAACTAAAAGTTATACGTTAGTACCCAAAGTAGGTAAACTACAATTCTCTGTATCGCCACCGGAAGCAACGGCTGAATTGAGTAGAAATGGCAAGACGGTACAAACATGGCAAGGGTTAAAAATATTAAAAGATGTGCAAGTTGGTGAGTATGACCTTACCGTAAAAAGCAGCGGATATATAACTGTAACAAAAAAAATAAGGATAGAAGAAAATAAAACTGCTGTTGAAGATGTTCAACTAATCCAAGGAAACGACAAGCTACAACAAGGGGAATTTAATTATGCGGGCAAAACATATCATTCAATAAAAATTGGAACACAAGTTTGGATGCAAGAAAACCTTGATGTTGGAACGATGATACAAGGAAGTGCAAACCCAAGTGATAATGGCAAAATCGAAAAATATTGTTATGATAATGATCCCTCTAACTGTACAACATACGGCGGCTTATACCAATGGAACGAAGCAATGCAATATGTAACCACAGCCGGCACACAAGGTATTTGCCCAACCGGCTGGCACATACCAACAAAAGCCGAGTTTGAAACACTAAAGGTATCGGTAGGTAACGATGGAAATAAATTAAAAGGAGAAGGCCAAGGAACCGGAAGTGGCGTTGGCACAAACACAAGCGGCTTCTCTGCCTTGTTAGCGGGCTACCGCTACAATAATGGTACCTTCAGCAGTTTAGGTTACACTACTTACTTTTGGAGTTCTACAGAGAGCTATGCGGCGGGCGCGTACGGCATTAACTTGTGGTACGATGGTAGCGGTATCGGCGTGGACTATAACGTCAAGGGGAACGGTTTTAGCGTGAGGTGCCTCGAGGATTAGTCTATTGGACTATTTTGCAGTACCGCCGTTAGGCGGTTCGGTTTGAAAAATAAGAAAAGAATATGGCATTAGCAGAAGAATTACCGGTATATAAAGATATCGAAATCAGCGTTGTCGTAATCAATATTGTCGTGTGAAAAAATCATCCCGATTTATCGGGATTTGTTCGTGTAGCGTAAACCATTTATGGTTACGTGATGGTGTTAATGGAGCGGCAATAATTTGTTTTTCACAATAATCAGCGACACCGTAAACGGTATCGCTGTGCGAAAAAATCATCGTAAACGATGATAGGAATTCTTATCCCGATTTATCGGGGTTCGTTTGTGCAGCACAATCCATTTACGCTTGCCCGCCGCAGGCAGGGTTGTGCGGAATTTAAAAACTGATTACTGTCAACTAAATACACATAGGCGCTTATGAAAAACTACATATACATTTTGCTTGCAACATTAACAATTGCAAATTTACAAGCCCAAACCGGCAGCAAGGAGGCAATTAAAAACTCCACTCAATACTACTGGGGCGAGTCTTCAAGCGAAAACGAAAAAGAAGCCGAAGACGCTGCACTTGGAAGGTTAACCCGCCAAATTGCAACAACGGTATCTTCATCTTACGAAAGAAGCCTTCAAGAAACTTCAACCGATTTGCAAGAAACGGTGCAAGATATTCTTAAAACCTTTTCGTCTGCAACGCTAAAAAACGTAAGGGCAATACGCAATGCCTCCGGCGGCATAGTGGAAGTTTTTCTCTACATACCCAAAAGCGAAGTATCCGAAATATTTAACGAGCGGAAAAAACTTATTGATAATATATACGGAAACGCGCTTGATTTTGAGAAAGAGCAAAACTTTACCGGTGCGCTAAAAAGTTACTACTTCGCCCTCTTGCTTATGCATTCTATCCCCGAGCAAAATATTTTCTTTAATGATATAAATCTTACCACGGAAATTCCCTACCGTATCAACGCAATTATTTCCAACACGAAATTTTCTTTAATAAAAGATACCAAAATAAACGAAGTCGAGCGCGAGCTTATCTACTCTGTTAAAGTGTTCGATAAACAAGCTAACCAGCTTGATTTTAGTTTCTGGGATGGATTAAACCAAGTAAACGTGCAAGCCATTGACGGCGAAGCGATATTCGCCTTAGTCGGCGGAAGTACGCGGTTCGATAAACTCGACGTAAGCATTAAGTACAGCTACTACGAAAGCAGAAATGAAATTGCCGCAGTTAACGACCTATGGAATATTGTTAACAAACCGTCATTCAAAAATACAAAACAGATAAGCTTAAAAATTATTAATGATTACGAGCCCGAAACATCTACCAATAGCAGTAGTATTAAAACGAATGTTAAACATAGTCAATCCACAATCGAGCAAAATAAAATTCAGCCTGTTACATTTAACGGAACACGTCAGCTTTTATTGACGAACAGAGATAGCTGCCGCGTGCTTGAACAAATAAGCGGCGAAACGGAAAAGCTTATTTCGCTTTTTGAAAAAAATAAGACATCATCCATTGCAGCAACTTTTAAAGGCGATGCCTTTCTCTGCGATAAGATTACAAACATTATAAAATTTAATAAACTAAAAATAGCATCCGGCCCAATTGCAGCGGATGTAAACAGAACATATAACGGATGGGAACTACGCAAAATAACAGTCTTAAACAAATACCCCACATTAGGGAAACAAGCCCCGGAGTATATGGTTTTAGACTATGATGACAACGGGAATTTATACGACGTTAACTTCGGAATTATGCAAGATCTTTACGGTCAGTTCGTAGAACAAGGATTATTCGGCGACGACTGGGGAAACCGCCAGGTAATTATAAAGTTTGCGGAAAAGTATAGAACGGCTTTTTTAAGCCGCAATATAGAAATGCTCGACTCGTTGTTTGCCGATGAAGCCGTAATAATTGTGGGGCGGGTATTAAAGAAAACAAAAATGAAAGACGTCTACAAGTATAGCCAACTAAATGAAGACCAACCCGATGTCCGCTATATGCAATACACCAAAGGGGAATATTTAAAAAATCAATCAAGACTTTTTAAAAACCAAAAAGATATTTATGTGGGATATAATTCGTTTAAGATTTCAAGAAAAAACAAACAAGACAATGTTTACGGACTAAGCATGCGGCAGTTTTATAATTCAACTTCCTATGCCGACGAAGGCTACTTATTCCTCTTAATTGATTTTAATCAAGCGCAGCCCCAAATTTACGTCCGCTCCTGGCAGCCGCAAGAGTGGAGCGAAGGCGCGCTGATAAAACTTTCTAACTTTAATATGAACAAGTGAAAGAAAGATGGTTGATTGTTTATGGATGATGGTTGATGGAATAAAGGAAAGATGAAGAATATTTGACTTTTAACCACTGAATATTGATAACTGAAAACTAAAAGGCTTTTATGAAAAAACATATACTGATTATATTGATAGTATTATCAAACTTTACCTTATACCCCCAGAACGAAATGCGCATTGTTGGTAAAGGAGAATCACTTTCCGGTGAACAATTAATTGATAAAAGTGTCCGTGATGCGAACGGTGAAACATGTGCCGGATTGATTATTAGTTCTGATCTTGACGGACTAAGCTATGATTCCTACAACGGTATAGTAAAAACAAACTCCAAACCCGGAGAAGACTTTCTCTTTCTTTCAAGAGATGAGCGTGTTGTTACGATTTACAAAAGCGGTTACACTTCGCTAAAAATAATATTAAACGATTATGGTATTAAACTTAATAAAGGTGAAGTGTGGAAGCTAAAAGTTACCGGAGATAAAACAACAGATTTGATTCCTATAAGTATTGTGGTAAAACCCTCCGATGCTAACATTTTTATTGATGAAAAACCGAAAGGAAGCGCGCCTTCTCAGCAAGTCTCTCCTGGTGAACATCAATTAAGGATCGAAAAAGAAGGATATAAAGCGATAACGGAAAAAATTAACGTTTCTGTTTCAAATATATTATTCTCATACGCACTCCAACAAGTTGATCCAGTTGCGGTACAGATAAACTCAACACCGAACGGCGCTAAAATATTTCTTGGCGGAATGGAAAAAGGGGAAACGCCAAAAGGGTGGTTTCAATTTCCGGGAACCAATCTCCTTAAAGTTACTAAAGCCGGATATTTAGATGTTGAACAGACCATTGCAATTAAAGAAAACGAAAAGAATGTTTTCAATTTCACGCTTACAAAAAACAGCGGGGTATTTTCCTTCAACGTTACTCCCACGGATGCAGTTGTAACCATTGATGATAAGATAATTACCGAACGAAGTGTTGAACTGAAACCGGGAACTTACTCGATAAAAATATCAAAGCAGAATTATTTTGTACTTGAAGATACGATAACCGTAAAGCTTGGCGATAAGCCGAATAAAAATTATACTTTAACAAAGAACACGGGAGGACTAAAATTAAGCATTAACCCGCCGGATGCAAAAGTTTTAATCAACAATGAAATAACTAATGCAAGCGGTACAATTGAATTATCTCCCGGACGATATAAAATTGAAATACAAAAAGAAAATTATTATTCAGTTGTTGAGACAATTGAAATACCGTTGAACAAAATCTTGGAAAAGCAGTATGCGATGCAAGGCAAAGTCGGCAATTTACAATTTAGCGTTACTCCGTTTGAAGCAACAGCTACCTTGAGTAGAAATGGTAAACAAATTAAAACTTGGACAGGGTTGAACTTTGAGAAGAATTTGATAATTGGGGAATATGAACTCATAGTAAAGAGCAACGGATTCAAAACATTTTCAAAGAAAGTAAAAATCGAAGAATACAAGATTGTAACTGAAGATGTTAAATTAGAAGTTGGAAGCGATGTTTGGAAATATGGAGAACAATTAATTTATTCTGGAAAAACTTACAATACAGTGTCAATCAAAAAACAAATTTTGGTAGTCTTTATCGGCTATCAGTGTTGGTTGAAAGAAAATCTCGATGTCGGCGCGATGATACAAGGAACAGCAACTCCAAGCAACAACGGAACAATAGAAAAGTACTGCTACAATAATGATTCGACAAATTGCGATACTTATGGTGGTTTATACCAATGGAAGGAGGCAATGCAGTATGTAACAACAGAAAAGGCAAAAGGTATCTGCCCTATCGGTTGGCATATACCAACAAAGGCAGAGTTCGAAACACTACTCGATGGGGTTGGCAGTAGCTCTAACTCACTGAAGGCAATAGGCCAAGGAACTGCTAGCGGAGCTGGGACTAATGCCAGTGGCTTCTCGATTTTGTTTGCTGGCGACCAAACAAAGCTTGGAAGATTCAATAGTTTAGGAAATAGCACCGATCTTTGGAGTTCAACGAAGTCTAGTTCAGGTAGCGCGTACAACTTGTACATGTCATATGATGACAACAAAGTCAACTTGTTCAATCTCGTCCACGAAAATGCTTTCAGTATTCGTTGCCTTCAAGATTAATAAATGGAAACAAGATGAAAAAACATTTACTCATTTTACTACTTGCATTAACAAGCTTCTCCTTACAAGCGCAAAACGAAATGCGTGTTGTTGGCAAAGGAGAATTTCTTCCTTCGGAGTTGATTGATAAAACTGTACGTGATGCAAATGGAGAAACTTGCGCTGGACTGATGATCAGCACTGATTTAGTCGGACTGACGTATACTTCATATAACAACATTGTTAAGGTTAATAAAAATCCGGGCAAAGATTTAATCTTCCTTTCGCCGGAAGAACGTGTTGTAGAAGTTTATTGCTCCGGGTTCTCCTCCTTGAAAATCATGTTGAATGATTTTGGAATAAACTTGAAGAGCGGACAAGTTTGGCAGTTGAAAATCACCGGTAACAGCAACTATTCCCGCAGTGATGATAATTTGATTGAATTGCAGTTTCTGTGCAGCGAGGAAAATGTCTATTCATCTTATAAATCCTTGACACCGACGCTTTCTCTCTCAAAGACTATTTCATACAAACTGCCAAAAGGAACGTACACTTTTAAGTTTCAGAAAAATGGTTTTGCGGATGTTACGAAAGCAGTTGACCTGCAGACTCAGCAGCAGCTTGCAATACAATTAGAAAAAGGTGGAGTAACAAAGAAATTTGCTCTGCCGGGAATTATTCACATCACTTCAGAGCCATCGAACGCGGAAATTCTAATCAACGGACAGAAGATGGGGAACACTCCTAAACAAGCAGAACTTTCTTCCGGTACGCATCAACTTGAAATACGAAAACCTCTTTACTATAGCGATCTTTCATCATTCGTTCTGGATGAAGGAAAAACAGTTTCACTACAGCGGACATTAAAACCAAAATTTGGAATGTTATCTGCTGCTTCTACCGTGCAAGGAAGCAAATTGTTTTTGGATGATAAATATATTGATACTCTTCCCGTTAATAATCTCCAGCTTGAAAGTTCATTTCATAAAGTAAAAATTGAAGCGCCATTCTATCACCCTTACTCGGAAGAATTTCAAATTAAGGATGGAGATACAAAAGTAATTACCGCAGTAATGAAACCGGCATTTGGTTCTTTTGAAATAACCTCTTCACCAGAAACCGGTGCAGAAGTATTCTTAGACGGAAGAAGAGTCGGCGTTACTCCTTATACACAAGCTCAACTCGCTTCGGGGAAATATCTGTTGCGGGTAACGAAAAATCTTTTTAGCGATACCGAAGAATATATCGAAATACAAGACGGGCAGTCTTTCACTAAAAATATTTTACTTAACAAAAACTTTGCTGAACTGGAAATCTCCGCCCCTGAAAGCCGCATTTCAATTGATGGAAATTATGCTGCGACTAACGAATACGTTAGCAGATTAGCTCCCGGGCAGCATGTAATTAAAGTAGAACGAAGTGAAAAATATCACCCGAAAGAAGAAACCGTTTTTCTCTCTGTGGGAGACAAAAAGAAAATTGTTCTAGAGCCAGAACCAAAACTTGGCAGTGTTTCTGTGTTCGCCGAACCGAACGATGCAAGCGATGCCGCAATTTATGTTGAAGGAGAACTCAAAGGCTCGGCTCCGTTAGTGCTTCCATTGCTTATCGGGCAATATAAATTAACCGCAAGGAAGAGCAACTATCTTGATGTTTCCGAAACGGTAACGGTAGAGGAGAACACAAAAAAATCAGTAACCTTTTCTATGCTAACCTACGAAGGAAGCCGCTTGCAGTTAGCAAATACTTGGGGAACGGTAAAATGGATTTCCGCCGGAGCCACACTCTTATGCGGAGGAACAGCGGCATATTTTCACTTTTCTTCACAAAGCAATTATGATAAATACAAAGCAGCAACAACTACCGCCGATGCTCTTGCGTATAAAAAGAAAACCGAAGACCATAAGCGATTTGCAAATATGTTTATATACACCGCAACGGCAACAGCTTCTGCCGCGCTTATTTCGTGGATAATACAAACGGCATTATAGGATGGGAAATAACATGAAAACATTGAAATACTTGAACATAATAATACTTCTTACATTTTTCTTTATTGTCTGGGCATGCAAAGATAATATTTTTGATAACCCTGTAGATACAAATGTACCCTTATCATCTCCGAGTAGTTTATCAGTTGTGTTTCTTGCAGATACAGCAGCTACGATAAGTTGGAAATATAATAATCCCGATAAATATCTTTTTGTAGTAGAGTTGAGCGAAGACAATAAAACCTTTTCGAAACTTGGCGAAGCGGCAAACAGTAATTCTTTGACGGCAAATAAGGCGTTTCTTGTCGGAAAGAAATATTACTTCCGTATTAATGCTGCCGTCGATATGAACAAAAGCGGGTACGCTTCGGCAGAAGCAGTGTTAACGGGACTTGATGCACCATCACAATTAACAGCAACATTTCAAAACGATACTACTGCTGTTTTAACTTGGGTAGATAACAGTTTATTTGAAACCGGTTTTGTAATTGAACTAAGCGCCAAAGATAATTCTCACTTTGAAATAATTGACACTATAAATGCTAATACAACAACAACAAATGTATTTGACAATTTTCAGAAAAGTATGACGTACTATTTCCGATTGCACGCCTTCACGAAGCACAACACTTCGACGTATTCAAACATTGCAAGCAATGGAATAAAACCGGAAGTGCCGATACTAGATCTTCCATCAAATGGAGCGATCGATCAGCCATTAACACCGACATTGAGTTGGAATGCAAGTGCCGGTGCAACGAGTTATTCACTTCAAGTATCGATTAACAACTCTTTTTCAAGTTATGTTATTAATGAAAATGTTGGGAATATAACAGGCAAACAAATCGATGGACTCAATGCATTGACAATGTATTATTGGCGGGTAAGTGCAAACAATAATTATGGGAATTCAATATATTCTTCAGCTTGGAGTTTTACAACCACTGGCTTTGCCCCATTAGTACCGATACTTAATCTGCCTTCTAACGGAGCAACGGATCAGTCAATCACACCAACACTGAGCTGGAATAGTTCAAATACAGCAGTGAGTTATACATTGCAAGTCGCTACGGATAATGCTTTTTCTAATTTTGTTTTTAATGGTGATGTTGGAAATGTAACTAATAAACAAATCATTGGACTTAATTATTTAACAACTTATTTCTGGCGGGTGAGTGCAACTAATGCATATGGAACTTCAGCCTATTCGAGTAGTAGATATTTTTCAACCACCGGAACAGCTCTACAGCCACCGACATTACTTTCCCCAATCGATGGAACGATTAATCAGTCACTCGCTCCGACATTAAGTTGGAATGCAAGTTCTAGAGCAACGAGTTATACATTGCAAGTCTCTACGAATAGTTCGTTCACGAGTTACGTTTATAACCAGAGCGGATTAACAAGTATCTCTCAGCGAGTAATGGACTTAACTCTTTCTACAATTTATTATTGGCGTGTCAGCGCTACAAATAATTACGGAACATCGGCACCTTCGACAATTTGGTCTTTTACAACCACAGACTTTAGTTGTGGAGTATCAACAGTAGCTTATTCCGGCAAGACCTATCACACAGTAGAAATTGCTACGCAATGCTGGTTAAAAGAAAATCTTGATGTGGGAACGATGATACTAGGAAGTACTAGCTCAAGTAATAATGGAACAATAGAAAAATACTGTATTAACATATCCTACTGCACAACGTATGGCGGATTTTATAGATGGGATGAAGCGATGGCATACAATATAATAGAGGGCACACAAGGAATTTGTCCAACCGGTTGGCACATACCGACAAAAACAGAATTTGAAACTTTGCAAGCCGCTGTAAGCAATAATGGAAACGCATTAAAAGCAATAGGGCAAGGAACGGGAAGCGGAGTGGGAACCAACGCAAGCGGATTCTCGGCGTTGCTTGCTGGTGACCTCTATCCCAATGGTTCTGTTAACAATTTCGGCACCAACACTTTCTTTTGGGGTTCTACAGAGAACGGTGCTACAAGTGCATATTACTTAAGTTTAAGCTCTAATGAGAGTAATATGTACTTGGGTAATATCAATAAGGAGTATGGTTTTAGTATCCGTTGCTTAAAAGATTAGAATTTCGCTTTTATGCAGTTGGAAGTATTTAATTTGGCTATGACGTTTGCAAAATTTGTAAAAGAAAGTTTTCATTAATATTAAAAACAAGTTATTTATATGAATGATCCACTAAGTCAAATTGAAATAAAAAGTAAGTATATCTCAAGCATCAGATTGTCATTTGAAATAGAAGTCGAAGGGGACATAATTTTTATTGAGTTTTCAAACTTACCGATTGAAAAACAGCCTTGGTGCGGATTTCATCATTCAAAAAAATATGGTTCTGGAAGTTATCCCCTTTATGCAGTTGAAGGTGGACTTAACGCGTCTCCAACTCAGATCGCTGAGTCTCTTTGTAAAGAAATTAAAGCTGGACCACCCAAGAATGTTAGTAACATTAAAAAAAATTATGTGGATCTAAAAATTCCTTCTTTTATTAAACAATCATTAGTCTCACTTAACTACCCTGAACAAACTTCTAAGGTTGAAAGATTGAATGGTTGTGTTTTATTTGCAGATTTACGGGAGTTCTCCTCTTGGTCATTATTGGCTCAACCCGAACAGGTAACTGAAGTTTATGAAGTGATTTCTGAAAGAGTAGTTCAAATGGCTCAAGACTATCCATATGACTATTGGAAATTACTTGGTGATGGGATTATGCTCATTTGGCATTGTGATGATTCAATTTCGGATACAGTCGATTTTGCAATAGCTGCTGCATTTGAATTACATAAAAAATATTGGTATTACCAAAAAGATTCTTTTTTCAAAGTTCCATCTGGATTTGGCATCGGGATTTGTGGTGGTCCATTTTCAAAATATACATCCCGGACATATTATGAGAGTGTATTATTAAAAGACTACATTGGTCCAATTATAAATATGGCGGCAAGGTTACAGACTGAAGCTCAACCCGGTGAAGTTTTCGTCAATAGGTTTATTCAAAAGAACTCTAGGTATCATGAATATACATTTAGTTGTATTTCTGATGAGTTGCAAAAAAGAATAATCTCAACAAAAGGTTTTTCGAAGAACGAATCTGAGATTTACAAAGTCACCAGTAAATATTTTACTAGTGATTGGAACAATTTTATCACAATCTAACAAGTATAGCATCGCTATTCTTCGCAATGTGTGAGGCATAATTTAGTAATATGGCAAAATTATAATGGTATATACTCAACATATAGGGCAAGTGAAATTCTATGTTAATGATTTTTATAAAATTATTAGCAGTGAATTAAGAACACAAATATTATACGAATTTGAAATATTGTTTAAATGCAAATATGAAAATTCAGACTACAAAAAAGTTTTATATTTTGATTGTACTTATAGCGAAAATGGAAGTTTAATAATCACGCTTAAAATAAGTATTCTTTATTTAGGCGTCTATCAAACTTCAATAAATTACAAATATTTGTACACGTTTTTGGTTGGAATTATTGAAGAGTTAAAAAATTGCAAATTGACTTTAAATAATTTTAACTCTTCTATAGCAGTTATGTCTTTCGATATTGTGCCGCCCACCAAAATAAAATCAATTATTGAAAAATCGGAGGCTTACATTTTGAAAGAAAATAATGAGGGTAAATTCACTTTATTTCAAAATGAAGATGAGATAATTAGTTCGGTTACCGAAAATATTAGAACTAACTTTCATTTTTTGAATTGTCATCGTGCAACAAAGTTTCATGAAATAGACCCGAAACTTATTGAAGCAAGGCTTTGCATTGCGTACGGACTTAACAACACTGCAATAGCAATGATATGTATTGCACTTGAGGAGACAGTAAAAACTTTGTTAAAATACGATTACATTGAGAAAAATCAGAACAAAGATACAAAATCAACTTTAACTGAGATAAAAAACCAAAGCAATAAAGCACAAAAAGTATATGGTTCTAAACCACTTGGTGACTGTATTATTGAGGCACTTAAAAATAATATTATTACTAATGAAGAAAAAGAACAGATACATAATATTAATGTAAATCTGCGTGATGCTCATATTCATTCTAATAAATTAAAAATGTTTTCCAGTGATAAAGCTGAAGTTGTTTTTCTAAATAGTGATTCAGGCAATATTGAAATAGTAGAAAAAAAATTAATGACAGCTAACGATTTGATTTATATCCAAGGTTATTTACAATTTCAGTTGGCTGATATATATGCTAAAGATATTTTCAATCAAATAGAATATATAATATTTTCAATATGCAAAAGAGATTGGGATAAAAATAGAGAATTAATTAAAGCGGTAGATTCCACATCACCTTTTTAATAAGTTAATAGTCAAAAGAAAACAAATTCCTTCTGCAAGTATATTTGCAAAAAGGTAGATCTGGTATAAATATTTTAATAGTGATTGGAACAATTTTATAAAAATCTAATAAATCTAAATATTAAGGTAGCGTATGTTGACTGAATTATTATTAGGAATTGCTGGAACTGTAATAGCTCTTGGTGTTGCAGTTACTACAATTTGGCAAGGATTTCTTGCAAGGCAATATAACCGGCTCTCAGTCAAACCAATGTTGCGAGTTGATAGAATTACTGTTTCTGGTGAAAACGCTAAAATCGTTCTTCGGAACACAGGTGTTGGTCCAGCAGTCATTATCAGAATAAAGTTTTTTGTTGATGGTGTTGCTATCGAACAGAGCTTTAGTAAAGTTGGTGAGTTAGCGCTTCAAAAAATCGGATTGGATACTGCACATTATAGAATATTAGAAATCTTCCCAAAAGAGTCATTTTCTGCAGGTGAACAACCTGCACTTTTTGAATCAATTGATATAATTAAGGATTATATGATGGCGGAAGAAGTGAGGAAAGCATTTAAGCGACTTGCAGTTGAAGTTGAGTATGAGTCTATCTATAAAGAAAAGTTCAACTGCATGGAAAAATCTGATCAAAAAGATGAATAGGGAATTGTTTTGTGCAGTAGCTAAGTTTGTTAGTATTGCGTCCTCGTGTAGTGTGATACTGAATTTTTATTTTATAGGAAAATCTGTAAAGGAAACATCATGAAAAACATATTGTCTCTTTTGCTTCTGTTATCAAGCGCAAACATCTTGCGCAAGGTGTTTATCAAAAATGCTTGAATACTGAGGGTAGAAGAATTAGCAGTGTCTATCCGATGGTATCGGTTAAATATATTGTAAAGTATCCGATGGTATCGTATATTTCGCAAAACGAAGGAAGAAAATTATGGAAGAATTATTTTACCGTTACAATCCCTGGTGGGAGGATGAGTTCCGGTTAAGCGGCGTGGTTCAGCGCCCAATACCGTTGCAGCGGTTAGGGCAATCGCTTAATAAAAAAGAAGTGGTTTTTATTACCGGTTTACGCCGCGTAGGAAAATCAACCTTAATGAAGCTTTTGATAAAGAAGATGATTGAAGCCAATTCCGTAAAACCAGAACATATATTCTATATCAGCTTAGACGATTACCGGTTAACAAGAAAGTCAATCTTAGAAATTGTGGAAGAGTACCGGAGAGTTCATTCACTTTCTTTTAGGCAAAAGGTGTATCTGTTTTTTGATGAAGTAACCTATCATAAAGATTATGAACAACAGCTCAAGAATCTTTTCGACAGCCAGAATGTGAAAATCTTCGCTTCATCATCAAGCGCTTCGATCTTAAAAAGTAAGAAACCTTTCCTCACGGGAAGAAATGTTCTGATAGAAGTATTGCCTCTGAATTTCCGTGAATATTTGCAATTCAAAAACATTACCGTTTCAAAGAGCGATCAACATCTTCTTGATAAGCATTTTGAACAATATCTTGAAACGGGAGGGATTCCCGAGTTTGTACTTCATAACGATATTGAATATTTGAAAGAGCTTGTTGATGATATTATCCGCAAAGATATCTCCTCATTTTACAACGTTAAAAATACGCAAGTGCTTGAAGACTTTTTCCTTTTGTTAATGGAAAGAGCGGGAAAACAAATCAGTATTAACAAAACCGCAAATATTCTAAAGATATCGCCAGATACGGCGAAGAGATATTTGGAAATGTTTGCCGACAGTTATTTAATTTATCTTCTTCCCCGCTACGGAAAAACGAACGAAAGGATTCTTTCTCCCAAGAAAATCTATGCACCGGATCTAGGCATTCGAACGCTATTTACCGGCTTCCGGGACAAGGGGAGTCTTTTTGAAAATCATGTATTTCTTTCGATAAAACATTTAGACCCGGCGTATCTGCTTCAAGATAAAATTGAAATAGACTTTATGACGAAGAAGAAAGAACTTATTGAAGTGAAATATCACAGCGAGTTGACAGAGAAGCAGAAAGTACTTTTTGATTCAACACCGGCAAAAGGAAAGCATATTATAAAGAGCTATCGTGATTTAGAAAAATTAATGGAGTAAGTATGAAAAAGACGTGGATAATTTTATTCCTCTTTTGCAATATCGGTTTATATGCACAAGATGATTATCAAAAGTGGTTGGAATCGGAAAAGAAAAAACTTGAGAAGTATATAAGTGAAGAGGATAAAAAGTTCTCCGACTTCCTAAAAAAAGAGTGGATAAAAGGAGGATTAAAAGAAGCGCCACAGCTAATAGAGAAGCCTAAACCAACAACGTTTCCCGTTTTCAAACCGGAGATTAAAACAGAACCGGTAATCATTCCAACAGCCAAGGAAAAACCAATAAGTGAAATACCTAAACCCGTTACACAAGAACCGGTCCGTGAATTAAGAAAACCGGAAGTGCCGATACAGCAGCCGGAACCGCAGATTGTTACACCGCAAAAAGGAGTCTCAGCTAACATAGAATATTTCGGTTCAACTAATGAAGTTAATTATGATAAATCGTTTCCGGTTTCCTTAACAAAACCGATATCAAACAAATCTGTAGCCCAGTTTTGGGAGGCAATGAGTAAAACAGATTATAAAAATATTGTAGCGCAAGGAAAATCCTATCAACAAAAGTTACGGTTAAACGATTGGGGTTTGGCAGTATTCTATTTTTCTTTTGCAAAAAAGATGTATGAAGATCAAAATCTCCGAAATTTATTCACCTGGTTTATGTTACCTAACTTGAGCGATTAGCATACATAAAAAAAACCTTTTGGGTGTTTATGTACTGTAAAATCAGTACTTTTGTAATGAAAAAAAAAACAAATATAAACAACCCAAAAGGTGAAACAAAGATGCAAA
>Ga0210039_1001492_pt1 | contig 21404 bp, 20 predicted proteins | sample CryGeyCG2114_250_3_FD_185460 | JGI IMG/M metagenome (GOLD analysis project Ga0210039, IMG submission 185460) | Groundwater microbial communities from aquifer - Crystal Geyser CG17_big_fil_post_rev_8/21/14_2.50 (SPAdes) (version 2) | ecosystem: Environmental > Aquatic > Deep subsurface >...
AACTTCTTAGGTTCAGGGTAGAACATAATCAACGAAAGTTGGTCGTTAATTTTTAATGCTTCGTAGGAATGATTAAAACTCCCACAACTGACCCAACCTACCACTGTATCCGATTTGTTTTCTGAAATTGCTTCCGCTTTTACCGCCGGGGCGGCACCTGTTTCATTATTAAGATAATAGGCCTCACCTGCCTTACCCGACTGATCAAGATAGGTTAACACCCGGATATCCCATCCAAGCATGTTTCCTGAAGCAACTGAATCAACAAGCATAACGTTCTTTCCATTTTCATGGAGAATCTTTCCGATGATATTGTCAACTATCCCAAGTTTTGGTGCATATTGTTCCAGGACAAAATCATTCAAACGAATCGCAACAGGCATTTCCACCCACACATTGTTTTTCTTATCAAATGCCTGCCATTCGATCTCTCCTTCTTTAACCTTCATTTCAAGTCGTTCAACCTTGGTAGCACCAAAAGTGGCTGAAAAAATCACGATCCACAGTCCCAGATGATTCAGGATATAAGTTACATTTTTTGTTGAAAGCGGAATTATGCGTTTGGTAGCGGCAATTCCCAGCACAACCAACAAATAGACTAAAATCAAGAGATAGGGCCAGGAAGATGTGACGTGTGACAGTCCCAGTTGTACCACCCAACCGGAAGCGTATCCATCATGTTGCATGGTAAGTCCCATCAACAAAGCCATAAACGTAATCCCGGTAACAGCACCGATTGCGGCATGAATTCCTGAAAGCCACAAGATAAAGACTTGTTTTCTGAAAAATATTCCGGCAGTAAAAATAAATATTACCAACAGCCCTGCGGCGATATTTAATGAGAGGTTAGTAAATTCAGGTACTCCCGTGCCACCGGATGCCCACTCAAGCGCAAAGCCACAGAGCAAAAGCCCTGCAACGATAAAAAAACTTTCTCTATATCTCCATGGGTTGCTCCATATGGGGTTATTGTATCTTTTTTGTTGAATCATAGGATAAAAAAAAGCCCAAAGAAACAGTTTTTTACAATAACTTCCCGAAACTTCCCAATAGAAGAAGGGTTATTAATTTATAAGATACATAACCCTTCCGTAAATAAAATCAATCAGTTTATTTATTATAGATAACAGGCATGGAAGCCTCGCGCGTCTCAGCCTCTTTTTCCCACTGCGATAACAAATTCTTTTTAAAGGACTCCTTTTCCTCAATTAATTTCTCCATGGGTAATCCAATATACTCCTGAGCTTGGGCTTTGGTAGTAATGTTGGGATAAGGAACTTCTCCTTTGTAGCCTAATTCAATTAGTAATCGAGCCAATTTAATGCGACCTTCCTGAGCTATGTTGATCCCACCTGCGATTACTCTGGAGATTTCAACTGGTGAATGGAATGAAGCACCATGTGATGCTGCTGCATAATCCCAACGCCACTGTGCATGACGAATGTCCATCAGAACAGCTTTCATCTGTGCATCGGTAGCTCCCAAATCCCATGCCACTTTAGCCTCAACATGCAAGCGAACACATAATTTTTCGAGTATATCACGATTTTCTATAATCTTATCTTGACGCTCATATACATCATTGATTAATTGTGCTGTTTTTTCTTTGTGACATACCATACATGAATTTTCAATATTATTCAATGGAGATTGAATATGGTGGTCGGTAAATTTTTTACCCCCTTCGCTCATATAGGGCATGTGACAATCGGCACAGCTGACGCCACGTTGAGCATGAACCCCCGTGAGATAAGTTTCGTAGCCCGGATGTTGCGCTTTAAGCATGGGAGCTTTACTCAGTTTATGCGTCCAATCGCTAAATTCTTTGGCATCATAGTAGGCTTCCATCGCCTCAACACTTTGACCATTGTCCCATGGAAAAGTCAGATAATTGGCTCCTTCAGCACCCTCACTGTGTTTATCAAAGTAGTATTCCACGTGGCACTGGGCGCATACAAGTGAACGCATCTCCTGATGGGTGGCCGTAGTGATGTCTTTTCCCTGACGCTGAAAGGCTTCTACTAACGCCGGGCGTGAGATTTGAAGTTCCATGGTTTCGTTGTTATGACAATCGGCGCAACCAATGGGGTTAACTATCTCTGCACCCAGTCGTGCCCATTTTCCGGTATAATATGCAGCTACTCCTTCTTCGTTCATTATACGGGGAACATCCGGGCCTTTACAGGTCCAGCAAGTGGAAGGCATTGGTCCGTCATCAGAACCAGTTGGCCCACCTGTGCGAAGGGTGTTACGTAAATCTTCGATAGCATACGCGTGACCTCTTCCCTGATTATAGTCTTTGGAGAAACCGTAACCGGCCCACATGACGACCAGTCGTGGATCTACTTCCAGCATATCTATTTTGGCATTTCCGTTATATTTGGATCGGAAATTACTCTCTTTCATTTTTTCGTAAGAGTTGTACTCGGTGGGATAATTTTTACCCCAGACTTCGTTTCGTGGTTCAAATTTTGCAATTTGAACTTCTGGTTTCCAAGTGGTTTGCTGCTCTGCTCTGCGCTCGGTTACCGAAGAGGCCAGTAGACCCAGAAAGAAAACCACGATCAGGGTGGCAAAAAATAACACCCAATTTAATAAAGGACTTCTTTTCTTATTCATGACTTTAGTTGTTTAATTCTTGGTTTTTGACTTTAAAAGGTTGTTGATCCATGTGGGAATCGGAGTTTTGGTTTGGGGAATCTGTGCATTGGGCACGGATGAAAGACTGTTTACTCTTCCATGTGGAACTTCGCGATGACACTCCCAACATTTGCGACCTTCGGTTCTGAAATGGTCGAAACTTAGTGATTTCGAAAGCATTTTATTGTCGGTGATGAGTTCATTGTGGCAACGGACACAATTTTGCTGTACAACTTCGGCGCCGGCCTCTTTAATCATAATTACCTGGGGTTCTAATCTCAATGTAAACATGGTAGCATGGCGCAAGCCATCTTTGGCCTTAAAGAAATATTTGTTGAATACATTGTCCTGAGGCACATGGCAGTCGTTGCATGAAGCACGCTCCCGATGAGAACTATGAAACCAGGTTGCATATTGAGGGTTCATCACATGACAGTTAATACATGTTGTAGGATTGTCGCTTAAATACGAGACTGCATTCGATACATAAATCAGGTAAAGAGCCAAACCAAACAGGATACCGCTCACCACCACCACGGGGACTCGCCAGGATGGTGGAGGAGTGAGTTTATGAAGTATGTTTGACATGGTATCAGGGTTAATTAATTATAAGTGATAAATTGATTCTGCTATTCCATTATTTTTTAATAAAAAAGGTTGGCTTAAAGGTAAGCATAATCCAGCCCCAATTGTTAGTGTTTTTATAATTACCACCAGTGATTATTTGTAGTGTTTCGGTTCCCAACATTTGTGAGTATCCTCCACTAATATCAAAGCTGTTGGTTACTTTGTAAACTACCGAGAAGTCAATTTCTGTACCTAAACCATTGCGATAGTCTTTCCATTCTCCGGTAATGTCTTTTTTTGCCACTGTTGCAGCAGCCATAAAATAATGTGGTACCAGTTTAAAGGTTAATTTTTCGATGCTATAGGTAAGTGGCAGGTACAGGTCGATTAACCCATTGCTTTCGTTGTAACTGCCGACATAAAAGTAATCCATCCAGCCGTTAAATTTGTGATTGGTACCGTAATGGGGTGTAAACGATTTGTCTTTTTCTTCTGTCTGGCCTTGGTCGACTGTATTTGTTCCTGAGAGATATTCACCACCAATTCCTATCGTGAACTTGTTGGATAGCTTGTGACTGGCATTTGCAGAAAAATACATGGCGCTCAGGTCATTATTCCTGGCATTTTTCCCCACCTGGTAATACGCTGCAACATCAAATGTAAATTCGTCTTTACCATAAGTAAAACGAGGTCCAAAAGTTTGACAATAAGCTATATTTTGAGTTACAGAGTCCTTTGCATAAGCCATGCCATTATTTAAGGCAAGAAAACTTAATCCTGCTTTTCCGAAGTTGCCGTGATACCAGATATACTGTAATGTTTTGTAACTATTTACTGTGTAGTCTGTCTTAAACAGGCTTTCTCCATTTGCATTATAGGCCAGACCTAACTCGATGTGGTGTATCTTAGAAGGGTAATATTTTATAATGGCTGCATCATGACTTCTGGCTTGCTGCGCCCAGCCCACATTTCCGAAAATTCGTGAGTCATCGTACACAATCTCCTGACGCCCTACTTTTATCGATAATCTTTGATTAATCATGGCTTCGCCCCAAGCTTCATGTATGGCAGGACCATTGATATCGGAGGTGTTCAGTTGACTTACGTCTCCCCAAACACGAACATCCTGTATTACCAACCCAACTTTAAAATTCTCATTGGCAAAAAATCCGTTTAAGCGTGTACGTTGTGAAATAAAAGAGACCCCGTCGGCTCCGTCGGGACTTAGTGTTTTATAACCATGGCGATATTCGAAACGTGGACGTATTTCTCCTGAAAGGTTAACCTCCTGTGCAAATAATCCCTCGCTGGCAAATAATAACAGGAAAAGAATTGAAAGATAAAGGCTTAAGTGTTTCATCGCATTCATTTTTATAATATATTAAGTATTAATTATCTTAAATGCAAAAATAGCAGCTTTTTTAAATAATAAAACGGCCTTATCTAATTTATAAGGAAAGCAAATAAAGAAAAAAAAGCAACGAAAACAGGGGATGGTTATTAATGAACTATCTATTTGTAACCTTTTATATACATATTAAGTGCTCACTGGTAGTTGAATTAAATTGGAAATGGGATTAGCCTAAGAATCAGTATCATTAGATGAATTATTCACCAAACATTTTAGGCATGATTCCTCAGACAAAGGCGTTAGAATTAAAATGAATCTTAAATTTTAGCTAACTCTTTTATTTCGTTTAGTTTTTTATCCCAATCATTCAAATACAACTCTTTAATCGTTTTTTCAAAACAAATTTGATTATTGTACATTTCAGTAAAAAGAAACCACCTTTGTCTCTCATATACTTTTTGATTTGAGATTAAAACATTTTCAGTTTTTAAGATATCATCGAGAACACCATTGACGACTTGGAAATACAATCTTTCTTTTGACCTATAATAGTAATGGATTGCTGATTTATGAATTCCTGCTAAATCAGCAATTTGTTGAAGTGTAGTTCCATGATATCCGAACAACAGAAAGATGCTATTCGCAGCGTCTAATATCTTAGCTTCGGTGTTTAACTCAATTTTTGCCATGTTAACAGGTTTAAAATCTTAATTTCTCGGTCATTATGCCAAATCGGATGACTTCCACTTTTTCATTGAAATAAATGTTGTAATAATCCATTCCACTGTAAAATTCCACAAACAGACCGATGTCCTCCAAAAAGGAAGGATGGTAGAAAAAAGTAAGGTTCAGGTTAAGCCTGTCTGTTGACAGGGCACTCCAGTCATCGACCTGTCCAAACATCCACATAACCTCAGCTTGTATGGATATAGCCGGACTTTTTTGACTAAGTGAATTCGCAGCAAGTGGTATTTTATAAACTGACAAAGCATTGTGCCACCTCACCATGCTATATTTCCCTTCAAGCTCCTCCAGGGACCATCGCGGGGGATGTACTTCGACAAAAGTGTTAAAGAACTGGGTGGCATTCAAATTAGCATTAAACCTGTTGAATATCAAACCTGCCTGCAAAAAGTTAGTGGAAAAGCTCCCGGAGATCAAATTGATATTGCTGTCAGGCAAATAAAAATCGCCCTCCTGTCCGTTGGAATGGTGTGCGATTCGACCAAAAAAGGTGTATTGACTTTTAGTGCGGTTGGCCTCAAGCGCATAATAAATGGTAATTTGTGGAATATAACTGGGAGTGCGCACCGGAGATGACTCCTCCTGGGCCATTACTTGACGGAATGAAACAAATGCTAAAAACAGGATGATAAGATTTTTCATATCAACGGTATAATGCGATTCCAAAACCCAATTCAATTATGTCAGTAATTGGGATTGAGCTATTTCCGACTTTACTAGCAAGATACAATCCACGGGTACCTATACGAGCGTATATAGCGATTCCGGATGCAGGGGTTTTCCGGGCCAGCCATTTGGTTTTTAATTCACCCCCAATAAAAATCCCGGCATTTCTGCCCGGCGACCACCAATAATATTCGGGAGGGTAATGTGAAGGCAGATTTATCCAATATTCACTTCCAAAAGTATGGTGTATAAACCAACCAAAGTTAAGCGGGAGTAATTGATAATTTTCTGATATGCGAATCCTGATGAGCTTGGCCGTAAATTGTAAACTCACACTTGACAAGTCATCGATTGCGATTCCTTTGGGCACATATCCATAGAAAAAAGTGGCATCGATGCGCTGATGGACAAAGGTATACCCAACACCGGCTGACATAAAACCAATCCCTCCTGCATATTGTAATTTTGCATAATCGGGCAATAGCCAATCGTACTTTCCAACATGTGATTGTGCCTGCGTATTGTTAATGAAGGTCAGTATACACAATAATAAAAACCAATGACTAAAATGCCTCATTTTCCACATATATTTTATCCTGATAAATTTTTACTAAAGTCATCATCCGGTGCTCCACGCCATATACGTTTACAAATGGAATACTGTCGGCAGTAGGATAATAGACCTCATGATGGTGTTGGTGACCATGAACAGACATAATTACGTTGTTATGCGCAGATAGTGACTGATAAAAGCCCAATTCTAATTCCGGATCAAAACCAATACCTGGTGGCATATGAAAAACAACAACCGCCTTGGAAAAATCATCCGAAGGAAAAAGTTGTTGTGATAACCAGTCAAGATTGGGCACATTGCCATTGTACCCAAATTCAAGGCTGTTCGTGTTGAGAAATACAAATTTAATGTCCTGATATACAAAACTGAAGTCAAAATCACCAAACATTTCTTTATAAGCCTCTAAGCCGTTGCCAACCAAATCATGGTTTCCTATTAATACCAGGTAAGGAACTTGAAGATTTAACAAATAACTATTTCCCCAAAGGTATTGTTTCGGCAAGCCAAAATCAGCGATATCGCCAACGTGAATCACAAAATCAATGTTCGGTAATGTGTTTACTTTGTCAACAAAGTAGGCCAATTCATCAAAGTAATTGTGCGTGTCGCCGGTAAAGGCAATTGTGATTGTATCGCTCTGGTTTGTCTTTAATAACCTATCCAGGTTGGTTGCATTAACACCTTTATTTTCACCCTCAAAATCAATTTGATATGGCGAATAATCAAACAACCCCTCACATGAAATAAGGAACATTGTGCTTAAAAGCAATATGATTTTAAAGGTTGTTCCCATACTTTTTGATTACAAGTAAATAATGCTGACCAATATTTCTTTGTTGCCTTCCAAGTCGAAGGATGCTTTGCGGAAATTGGGACGATTGAAGATACTTATCGACTGATAGTTGGAAAAGCCAATGCCCTCTTTTGGCAAGACGATCCCCTTTTTTATTTTACCATCATTGTCTTCATCATGCAATATGTTTACAGCGTATTTCCCCTCTGGCAGGTTCTCGAATGTTACAGATGATGCCCCATTTACAATTTTTCCGGTCAGCATCACCAAATACTTTTCATAGTGTTCATCGGGGAATGCATCATTTTTATTATACAATGCAAAAACTACCGAACCTTCAGAGTTGCGAAGTCCATTCACATCGACTTTTAACGAGAAGCCTGTTACAAACGCCGGTACTTTAAATGAACTAAGGAGGATTATTAAAAGAAATCCAATAAGAGGCAAATTTTTTTTGAATACCAATTTCATAGATGATCGATTAAGTTAATTTATTCTGTTTTCAGTAAATGATTAATAACTCTAAAAGTATTTATTATCAGCCACATGCGCTGAAAGTTACAAATTGGCTTTCAATGTAATATTTCCTACCTCTTGTACATATTGACCTTTAAATTCAGCCGTCCTTAATTTTTGGCTAATGGAAATGCTGAATTTTGGCATTTCGAAATTCAGGCCAACATCGTATAATACGGTAAGTCTTTCAATTTGATCCTTATCCAGCGTATAGGCACCCGTTTGGGCAGTCATTTGATATATCAACCCTCCTTCCAATAAAGCATTGCTTAACACAACCCTGGCAACAGGTTTCATAAATACGTACAGCTGAAACCTATTTTCTGAAGTGCTTATCGAATTGGAGATACCTTCAAAATAGTTATTAAATTTTCCTATTCTAAGTAAGAAACCAATCCCGGCTGCATTATACAGTGTGCCACTATAAGTTTCAACCACACCAACCAGCAAAATGCTTCTTGAAGGATATAGCAGTTGCTTTTCTATATTAATGTTATAGTTTAATAACAAATCGTTTGCAACTTGGTTATCCCAGCCTTGAGGTTTTGTATAGTCAATCATACCGTGTATCCAGGTTTGACTTTCCTCGGCTAAACTCCACGGCCCAATCACTCCAATAAATAATTCTGTTGTAATTTTTATGTTTTCAATGTTATCGAAAGATTGAAGGGAATGTATGGAATACAATGCGCCGGCATAAGGACGGTCATCGTATTGAATTTCTTTTACATCAATATGCTTTGGGGTAAACATAAATTGAGCTATGCCCCAACCATAGACATTGTTATTCTCCGAAATGTGAAGTAAAAGTGATGATGGAAATTTTGCTTTTTGTTTTTTTGTATAATACATATCTATTCTTAGCCCATTTGTATAGTACCTGTCAGTACCAGAACCACGAAAATTGAGAAAGTCATTGTCTAAAAAAATACGTAACGAATGTGGCTGATTTACTGTTTGTCCAATGAGGTTGTTGCAGCAACTCAATATCAACAGAAGGATAATAAATTTTAAAGTTTTCATGTGTTTAATAATGTAAATGATAAAAATCAACAATCATCTTTCATCAGTTATTTCTCATTGATTTGTTTTTGGTTAAAACGGGCCTTAATCGAATCCACTACGTAATAAACCATAGGGACTAGATAAACCGTTAAAATCATGGATGACAGCAAACCTCCGATGATCACCCATGCCAGGCCGTTTTTCCATTCGCTGGCTGTACCTTGTGCCAATGCGATTGGCAACATTCCGATTGCCATGGCAAGCGTGGTCATTAAAATGGGGCGCATCCGTTCTTTGCCTGCAATGATCAATGCCTCTTTATAATGTTTGCCCTGTGCTTTCAACTGGTTGGTGAAATCCACAATCAGGATGGCATTTTTTGTAACCAATCCCATAAGCATGATTAATCCTAACTGTGCAAACAAAGTCAGGTGGTTTAGCGATAAGTTTAAGGCCAGGAAGGCGCCGATAGCTGCCATTGGTATGGCGAATAGTGCCACGAACGGGTAAATATAGCTGTCATAAAGGGCTATCATGATCAGGTAAATCAGGATAAATGAGATTAGGAGCACCGAGCCCAACGCACCAAAACTTTCATCCTGCGTTTTGATATCTGCCCCCCAGGTTAATTTTACACCTTCGGGCAATGGTTGCGTTTTCAGAAAGCCAATTGCCTCATCTGCAAGTGTTCCCGATGGCCTGCCAAATGATTCGGAAGTAATGGTTACAGAAGGTTGACGATCTAATCTTTCGAGCAACGAAGGCGAATTGTCTTGCCTGACTTCAGCAAATTGAGACACTTCAATGGGTATGTTCATTTGGTTTACGATGGAAATGCGTTGCACATCTTCGTAATTTTTTCTGTCAAAATCATCCAACCATATCCTAACCGGGTATTCTGTTCCATTTTCGGTTAACGTGGCATCATCGTTTCCGGTAAAGGCTGTCCTTAAATTTAAACCAACATAAGCAGTCGTTAATCCCAACCGTTGCATCTTATCTTTGTCGGGGATCACCTTGAATTCAGGACTTCCTTCTTCTACTGATAACTGAACATTATCGGCACCTGGTATTTTCTCAATAGCAGCTTTCAGTTTATCCCCGGTTTTCATAACCAAATCGAGGTCGCTTCCGCTCAGGGTTATTTTGATGGGCGCCTGTTTTGGCAGTAAGCCAAGAACTGCCATTGAAAAGTTTACTCCTGAAAATTGTTTTTTCAGCTCTTCGCGAAGCGATTTCATAAACGACTCCGTTTTGATGTCCCTTTCCTTTTCTGGTTTTAGCTGAATGGTAAATTCTGATAAATTGGCAGAGCCCACGCCTAAACTTCCGATACCTGTGCTTGGCCCGGCAATGTTGCTGAAAAGTGTGGCTACTTCAGGTTGCTGAAGGATAAAGTTTTCTACTCGCTGAGTTCTGATATTGTTCTCCTGAACGCTGGTTGTTTTGTCATATTCCAGGTTCAAACGAAACTTACCCTGGTCGCCGGTCGACATCATTTCTTTTCCGATAATTCCTTGTTTCATCATCACACCGGTCATTACCAAAAGGAAAATAACTATTCCTGTAAAGATGAGTTTATGGCTAAGTACCCATTCCAATTGATGGCCATACCAGTTGATGAAAGTGGTTAGCTGTTTTTCAAACCACAGCAAGAAACGGTTCACGAAGTTGGTAGGTTGTAAATCTTCCTTTTTTCCAATTCGTGAAGCCAACCAGGGTACCAGTGTAAAGCCTACCAATAAGCTGGTAAGTGTAGATGTTATTACCACAATGGAGAATTGTTTCAGCATATCGGCCACAAATACCTGCAAAAACAGAATGGGCAGGAATACAACCACGTCAACCAGGGTAATTGAAATGGCTGAAAAACCAATTTCCATACGGCCTTCCAATGCCGCAGTAGCTTTGTCTTTGCCCATATCGAGGTGCCGCTGTATGTTTTCCAGAATGACGATGGCATCATCCACGAGGATTCCGATAATTAACGACATGGCCAGCAAGGTCATCAGGTTTAAGGTGAAGCCCATCAGCCACATTACGGCAAACGCGGTAATTAATGAGGTTGGGATGGCAATTAATACAATCAATGAATTCCGGTAACTTCTTAAAAACAGGAACATAACCAATGAAACCAGGATTACCGCTAAAATCAGGTCGTCAACCACTGAATTTACTGCCGCAATGGTCATGTCGGTTGAATCATCGGCAACCACAAATTTTACCCCGTAGTTGGCGTTTGCACCTTCAATTTGTTTGAGATTCGCATGGACTAATTTTGAAACTTCCACGGCGTTGGCATCGCCTTGTTTTTTCAACAAAAGTCCAATTCCGTTTACACCGTTGTACCGGCTTACCGAACTTATTTCTTTCACCCCATCAACAACGGTGGCCACATCTTTTACATAGACCGGCATTCCGGGCGCGGGCATGGCAACCTGCACATTCATGATGTCGTTTACGGTTGAAAATTTTCCGGTTAACCGGACTGAATTACTCTCTTTATCGGTTTGTGCTTTACCGGCGGGCAAATCAATTCCTGAGCGGTTAATGGCTTCAACCACCTGATAAAGCGATATTTTATACAGTTTCAGTTTGTCCTGATTGGCCTTCACCTGAATTTCGCGTTCTTCTCCGCCAAGCAGCGTAATTTCAGCCACCCCTTTCAATTGTTGAATTTGTGGTAGATATTCGTCCTTCATTTTTTGATAAAATTCAGTCGCAGGCAGGCTGCTTGTGGCACTGATCGAAATCATTGGCAAATCGTTGGGCGAAACCTTGCTCATCACCGGGCTCAAAATGTCTGTAGGAAGATCTTTTTTAATGTTGTCGATATACCGCTGGGCATCCTGCATGGCGATGTTCAAGTCCGTTCCGTATTTCAGGTTGGCAATAATAACTGAAGCGTTTGGCATCGACTTGGTTTCCAGGTAATCAACTCCTTCGAGGTTCGACAAGGCATCCTCTATTTTCCTGGAAACAGAAGTTTCTACCTCATTGGGTTCGGCACCAGGGTACATCGTTTTTATTACAACCACCGGCTGGTTGAAGTCTGGCAACAATTCATATCCCAGGTTTGTAAATCCAATGATCCCCAACAAAGCGAATACGCTGAAAAGAACGATGATCAGCGATGGACGGTTGATTGCTATTTTTGTAATGTTCATGATACTTAGTTGCTAATTGTCACATTTGCGCCATCAAAAAGATTGATAAAACCGTTGGTTATAATTACATCGCCTTCGGTTAAACCACTTGAAACCTGGATTTTATTTTGAAACCGGGTTGAAGTAGTGATATCCTGTAGCTTGGCTTTCCCATTTTTGACCAGATAAACCTGTGGTTGGATGTTTGTTCCAACGATAGCAGAAGCCGGGATAATGATCGACATTTCTTCGCCATCGTTTTTCATCACGATCGGGAGTACTTTCCCAAACATTCCTGATTTGATTTTTAAATCGGTGGTATTGTTTACCGAAAATTGTACAGGAAAACTATGTCCCATATTGGCATTGCTGCCTGTCATGGTCACTTTTCCCGACAACACCGTTTCCGGATAAGCATCTGCGGACAGGGCGTATTGTTGATTGATTTCGAACTGACTTAATTCCTGTTCGGGAACATTTATTGTAAATTTCAGGCTTGAGATATCTGTGATCTGGAGTAAAGGAATACCTGGGGCGGCAAAAGCTCCCTCTTCGGTCAATTTTGCGGTAACAATTCCGCTGAAAGGTGCTGTAATAGTCGTTTTATTGATTTGCTCTTTTATTGTAGCCTTCTGTACTTTTGCTGATTTTAAAGCCAACCCGGTTTTTTCCAGTTGAACACCCTGAATGGCATCGGCATTGGCAAGTATGGTGTATCGTTTTACATCGTTTTCCAATCCCTCAATTTGAATTTCAACGGTTTGTAATTGTAGTTTCAGTAAAGAGTTATCCAGTTGAACCAAAGCCTGACCCTTGCGAACAACGCTTCCAGCATCCACTAAAACTGCATTAATCTTACCCTGAATATCCGCACTGATTCTTGTTTCTTTGTTGGGTTCAAAAGTTCCTGTGTAAGAAATATCGTTTTTAACACTTTCAAGCTTCAGAGTGATCGCTTGTACATAAATTGCCTGCTCTTTATCGTATTGATAAACCCTGCTAACAGTGGTTTCCTTATTTTTCTTTAGTTGAAATACCGTGATGGCTATTATAGCCAATGCTACAACTATATAAATGATCGTTTTTTTCATTTCCTTGATTTTAATTTCTGTTTATTTAATATCTATTGAAATATTTCCTGTCAACTTTTTTAATTCCAGATCGGCTTTCAGGTATTCAATTATAGCTGATAAATTGTTTTGTTGTGCCTCTCGCAAAGCATTGTCGGCCAATAGCACATCGGTTAAATTGGCGATACCTTCTTTTTGCTGTAAAACTGATTGTTCATAAACAGTCCTTGCTAAATCGACTTGAGTTAAAGTGTTTGCTATTGTTTTTTGGGTAACAGTTCTGCTGCGGTTAGTATTCTCAATCAGCATATTATTTTGGTCTGTTACTAAGCTTATTTGCAATTGGCTATTTTGAATTTCTATCTTTTTCTGATTAATTTTTCGATAGGTAACTGTTCCGTTAAAAAGGGGAAAAGAGAGTTGAACACCCACAAAACTTGTTGGGAAGAATTTTAGAAAATCATTGGGCTCTTTATCATAGCCAAATCCTGTTTGTCCGTAGCTGCCATATAATGAAACAGAAGGTAATCTTGAATTTTTTAATGTTTTTAACTCGCTGACTAAAATGCGCTTTTGCATCGTAGTAAGTTGCAAATCAACCGTTGGTAACTTTGAATATTCAATATTGCTTTTGAATTGAATATCTGTTTCAATTTGTATGTTTTCATTGATTGTTATTCCCATTGAGAATTTCAAAGCATTCATCACTTGCTCAATATTGTTGGAAATAATATCTTTTTGAGTTTTTAATTGCTCCAGTTGAAGCGCTACTTTTTTCACATCAGTCCCTTTTATCATTAATTGTTGATGCAGGAGCTGCAAGTTTTCGAGAAGTTTAGCCGTATTATCGATGTTGCTGTCAACAAAAGCCAACTGATGTTGTAGAATCTGGATGTTATAATAAAGGTTCGAGATTTCGAAATAAACCTGTTCTTCAGTTTTTCGGTATTGTAATTCGGTTATCTCAGCAGCAATTTTAGTGGTTCTGATTCCACCATATATTTGAGGGTTGTACAAAGGCAATGCTACCTGAATGGAAGCACTTATGTTATGAGGGACACCAAACTGAGCCTCCCTGAATTTTCCCTCAGGTGCCGTTGGATCAAAGGTTGACATGGGCATAAGCTGGTATGGCAAATCAATAAAATATTTGTAATCTCCTACCATATTGACTTTGGGAAAAAGATTTGATATGGCTTCTTTTTGTTTTTGTTCGCCAATAGCAATATTATTTCTGCTTATTTGAAGATTTTGATTGTGTACTTGTGCGGTATCAATACATTGTTCCAATGACCATACTTGAGCAAATCCCGTAAAAGACGTGCTAATCAAAATGAAAAATGCCAACATCACTTTAGGTAAACAAGTGCGTACCTTGCTGCCATTCGATTGAATTTTTATTCTCATGACTAATCTATTTTCGTTTTTAGAGTAAGTACCATTTCATTTAAAAGAAATTCATCATTCATAAATGTCCTAAAATCGGATAGAATTATACCAGCGATAACTTTTGTAGGTACCTTGGTTTTAAACGTATTTTCTGTTTTTCCTGCATCTATAATTGTAGAGAGATAGTTTTCTGCCACTTTCCTTATCCGAAGAATTGATTTTTTAACTCCTTCATTTCTTTTGATTAATGTTGAATCGAAAATGATGGAGATGTAAAAAGGATTCTGTAGGAATATAAAATACAGCCGTTTAAATAACAGTTTAAGTTCTGTTTCTGCCGGTTCATGGCTATTTGAAAATTGGTGAACATATTCTTTTATCTCCTTTTCAAAGTCCGACAGAATTAACAGAATGATGTCATCTTCATTGCTAAACCTATGATGAAGCTGTTCCTCCTCCATATTTAATTCATTAGCCAGGTGATGAATGGACAGCCTGGGTATGCCTTCACTCATAATGATTTCCCTTGCCTTTTTAATGATTATCGTATTTTCAGTTTCCATGTTTTAAATGATTAGGTTAATGAATATTCACTAACAATTCAGGACAAAATTTTTTATTTTTCAGTTTTTTTTATGATAAAATGGGCTGAGATCGTAAAACCAAGCGTCAGTAGAATACGAAAAACCATTGCCCCAATTGTTTTAGTTTCATAGATGCCACCGGTATTAATGTGAACGAAAAGCCCAATAAAAGCTATGATAAGTACACCGGCAGAAATACTAAGTATTTTGGTTGTCCAGATTTTTTTTAGAATAATTCCATAAACTGCTAAAAGGTAGAGTATACTGCTAATCATATTTGCAATCACAACAAACAGTACATAATTGCCTTCTTTAGCCCTAATGCCGAATAAGTCAAATACTACCGAACTGCTTAAAAATAGCGTTATTAATCCGAAAGCAGTAAGAATTAATGCGATAGCATACCGAAATCCCGTTTTCAATTTCATAATCTTATTTTAGTTTTTAATTAGTATCTTTATTGAATTGATAAACTCCGAACCTTTTTCTGTCAGGTTGAAGTTATAATTTGCCATGTGCCATTGTTTCACAAACATTCTCAACGATCCCATAATCATTACAGATAAATGTGAGGCTTCAATGTCAGCTCTAATTTCGCCCCTGCTTTGCCCGGTTTCAATAATAATTTTAAGGCTTGCAATGTTTTTTTCCATTATTTCTATCACTTTACCGGTCAGCTCTGCCTCGTTGCGAAAAATCTCTTCTGAGAAAATAACCGAAACTAAAGATGGTGAAGTTGAAAACTTTTTGAAATGATTTTGAAACAAATTTTCGATTTTAAGGAGTGCATTTTCATTTGAATCTAATTGATTTGTAAAGAATTGCTCTGTGTTTTTCTTGAAAAAGTCGAGAATTGCCAATAATATTTGAATTTTATTTTCATAATGACGATATAGTGCCGACTCAGCGAAACCAATTTTCTTCGCAAGGTTTTTTATAGTTAAAGATTGTATACCACTTTCTGCTATTATCTCAAGTGACGCATTTATAATCTCTTGTTGTCGTTCTGTTATATCTGTATTCATTTTAATAAATTAAGTGAGTGAATATTCGCTCACAAAAGTAAAACATTTAATCTGTAATGATCAAATATCTTTCTTAAAATATGTTAAAGTATTTCATGAGGTGTTGGAGAAAATGGTTTTTAGAGTTTGTCGAAGCATTGGTTTCGTGCGTCGAACCTAAGCAAACCCGCCTGCTGGGTGGGCAGGTCAGCATGGAACACTCATAGAAATTTAGCCAGGTTATTATTTTAAATCATTTTCAACGAACTTTCTGCTTAATAATTCCCGGTAAGATATGTTTTTAACCAAACAGTATGCCCGATGCCTATAAAATGCATACAATGGCTTGCCCAATTTATTATCCTTAGGCTTTTATTGAATAAAAAATCCTTCATCTGCTAAACCTTTAGATTAATTTCTAAACCACAATTATCTATGCCATGCCAATCAATGCAAATCATACCGAAACTACATCAATGCACTGTCATTCGTGCCTATTCCAATGGAAGACTAATATCTCCTTTTACCAGCTCTGTTACATTAATGGTGGGCAGTAGAAACCTGTTGTAAGCGGTACCTTCAGTTTTGGAATGCAGTATTCCTCTGCATGTACCTGTAGTAATAACCGATAGGTGGGTGAGAAATCCTTCTGGAATAAGAATGATTTTGGCATCTGGCTGAATAAACGATTCCCAGGATTGCGGCGAGACACCAAAAATGCAACCGGCTTCCAATAGCAGAAAAGGCTGGCTTTTTACTTCAAACCGGAAAAACCCGGTACATGAATCAAACATAAGCCCAATACTTCTTCTATTTTAGAAATAGTTTCCAAAGTAAGATTTTCCTGACCCTTCACCACTTTATTTATATATTGAGGTGATAGACCCAATTGTATTGCAAAGTCTTTCTGAGAAATCTTTTTTGCTCTGAGTTCACGAAGGATTTTAAAAGCAATTTTGGCAGATTTATCGAGCCAGCCAGCGTTATTTTCTCTCCATTGTGCATTTTCCAGCCATTTGGATGGTTCTTTGGCTGTGATGCTATCTAATTTTTCTTGTAGTGTACTCATAAAAAAAATTCTTCTAAATATTCGATGTCTGTCCATTGGGTAAACAGTTTATCAAACTCATCCGGGTCATTCTCATCATACCTGACCGTGTATAAATGTTTTACAAATATAGGTACTATTTCTATAAAATCAACCTATAGGTTTATTTATAACAAATATTGATCTTCAAATATTCTTTTGTTTGAAAAGATTTCAACTTCGTCTAAGACCTGTTTTCTACACAAGAATGTGTTGGATGGAGAATCATTTGTTCAAATGATATTTGGAGAGAGAAGATATCAAATACATATGGGTAAACGGTAGGAAATTGGTTCTGGAAAATTTTTTTATTGGAACAAAGCATGTAAAGAAATGGCTGTCTAATAACTTGTATTGGTCTGCAAATGTTACATGAAGAAATGTATCTACAAAACTTCAACTTAGCTTGATTATAACTTGCTTTAGAATAGTGTTCTGTATTATATTCGCATTACCAACGGTAATATTTTGTTACTTTGTAAACTGAGAATTAAATTGTCATGAGCCAATACGATTACATAAAAGACATTGCCAAATTTGGTCTGGAAAACGATCAGGAAGGGCTATTGACTGTACTGAATGATTTGATTGAATATTCTAAAAAGAGTAAAAAAATAAATTTTGCTATTCAGCTTCAATCTATTCTCAAAGAGGCAATTCATCAGAAACAATCCAAAAGTCTTACGAAAGTTGGATCTGATACCTATTACAATCGTATCGAAGAAAGAGAGGTTGGTGAATTAATTCTTGAGAAACTAACTTCTGACTATAGTTTTGAGAATATCGTTGTTGAAAAAACAGTTAAAAAGCAATTAGATTATTTCCTAATGGAGCATCAATCAGCTGAACTTCTTAGAAAATTTGACTTACCCATTTCCAACAAAGTACTGCTACATGGTGAATCAGGATGTGGAAAAACATTGGCTTCCTATGTAATTGCAGGGGAATTAAAAAAAATGATGGTTGTGGTGAATCTGGGAGCTATTGTCTCTTCAAAACTTGGAGAAACAAGTAAGAATCTAGCTAAGATTTTCAAGAAGGCAGCGTTGGAAGAGTGTATTATTTTTATTGATGAATTTGATTCGCTGGGTAAGGTAAGGGACTATAATCAGGATCATGGTGAAATGAAACGTGTTGTAAATACCATTTTACAGTTATTTGATTATTTACCTCAAGATAGTATCGTGATTGCCGCTACTAATCAGAAAGAGATGGTAGACGAAGCCCTGTTGCGTAGATTTGACCTCAGCATAGAATTTGCGTTACCTGATACTGAAAAAATCAAGGAATTAGTTAAACTTACCTTGAAGAATGGTCAGTTCAAGTTTGATAAACCTAATTCTGTAAACTTAATTATTAAATTTGCCTTAGGATTGTCCTACTATAGTATTCAGAAAACTTTGGTGACAGCGATTAAAAGAAGTCTTTTCGATCAAGTTGGTAAAGCCGAAAATATTAAATCTACCATCAGCACCAGTGTATGGAGAGAATTGATAGAGGAAGAAAAAAGTGCTTTGGGTAAGCATTAAAGATTCCAGCCTCGATTAACTCTCCAAATCGATGTCTACTTCTGTTTCTGCTACTATACGAGTAATGTTTTCCACCAGATTTACTGCGATCATTTCAGAATAAAGTTTATCTGTCAATTTTTGATCAGGCAAATTTTCCTCAATCGTAATGGCCATGGAAAATGGATGGCTAACTTTATACCTTTCTTCAACTCCGGGCAGTAGTTGAGGATTAATCCTGCAATTTATAGCCAATTTGAAAGTTGAATTTTCATCTTTTAATTCCCTGACTCCAATTTGAAATTGAACCTTCTGAGTATTTGCCGCTGGGATTGGTTTAGAAACATCGCGGCTATTTTGCGACCAACTTTGTCTCAACCTGGACTTTATGCCTCCGTTTTTTTCATCTTCTTTTCTTTGAATGTCTTCGGCCGAATGATTGCGGAAAAAGGCAAATGCCATATGGATGGGACAATAGGCTAATTGATTATTCAACACCGGATCAAAACTGAAACAAAGTGTTGCCGTTATTTTTAGCAGCCTTTGTGATTTACCTAAATTGTCGGCTGTCAAGTATTCTGGAAAATGAATCGGTATGACTTTCATTTCTTCCGGTTGGATTTCATCTTCAATAATGAATGTAATTGAGTTGTCGGTGGAGGTGTTGCTGGCAACCGGATTGACAATGCCATTACCAGCAGTTTTATTGAGCAATTTTGCGAAAGGTGAATTAAACTTTATCGAGTCTAATGACGCTCCATTAACTATAAGGGCTTTTATTGTCTGAGCTTTTAATAGATGGTATTTTTTTTGGATTTGAGCTGCAATGTTGGCAACTAACGGCGTAGAATAACTTGTACCTGAATGCTTATAAAAGCTCATGGCAGGATTAGCAGATAACAATTCCATAGAAGCTCTTTCTCCTGTACCAATGAACATGCCTGATTGCTCATAATCCCCACCACATTCAATCACATCGGGCCTAAACAAATTTTTATTCTGTTTTTTAATGGGAAATAGATCGGAAAGGTCGATGTGACTTTTTCGGGTATATAAAGCCGGGAATTCCTTACCAAAGGAAATTCCCTGCATTGGATCGTTTCGAAGGTTGTCAGCAGCGGCACCAACAATTACATTATTCATGCTTTCAGAAGGTGAGCATAGGTTTGTAAACTCATTAAAAAAATAACTCAAATCGTAGCTGTGGTGATTTGCTGAATCATTGTTGTTTGCGGTGCAAATAAAAATTAAAATATCGTTCTGATGAGCAAATTTATCTAATTCAAAAGCATAAGTTGAATAATCTTCGTTCAACAATTTGTGATCTCTGTAACAAGTTGTGAGTACAAAAAGTTTGATATCCGGATATTTTGCTTTTGCTCTATTCAAAAGTGTCAGGATTTCATTTTCTGATAAATAGCCAGTATTGGCATCCATGATTTTAATTGATAACAGTTTGGCGTCTGCAGATATTGCTCCCCGGTAACCAATGGCGTATGGTTTACGTCCAAATGCGGCTAAAGCCGCAACAGAAGTGCCATGACCGTCGCCGGCATTTGCATTGTCGATGAACGGACTTGTTTTAGTTAGGTTGAACGAATCATCATTTATTATTATGGACGCTAAAGGTGTACTTTTACTTATGCCAGTATCCAAGATCCCTATTATTGGTAATTCTTCATCAGCGTTAGAAATTTCGAAGCCGTATTTGCGTTCAACGGTGTTTAATAAAGATGGCCCAATAACTGTAGAAAGCGAAGAAGTAACACTTAAAACGATATCGAAGTTTTTAGTAATCTCTTCAATTTGAAAGATTGAAGCATTGAAGATTTCCAAATTGTTTGATGTTTCAGATAACCTATGATTTAAATTTTTATCAAAAAAGTAATTTTTAAGCTTTGTTAATATGTCATCAGCAGCCTGGCGATCAAGAGGGAAATCGATCAATCGGAGATTCGTCAACTGACAGGTTTCTTTTAGCTTAATGATATCAGAAGTAGTAAGCAGCTTAAATTCTTTGATAAACTTAACTTTTCCTTCATAATACACATTGGGTTTTTCATTGGATTCTTTCAATATGAAATTCTCAATGCTTTTGAGAAATGAATTAAACCGATCCTGATCAACCACAGCAAACAGTATCTCATGATTAAATTTTGAAAAGTTAACTCCTAACAGACCAAAGTCGTTGTACCAATCCTGGTAATAATTTTTTTGTTTGGTTTGCACTGTAAACTGATCCTGAAAAAGAATTTGAATGTAATCAATATGTGTTGATATTTTTAGTGCTTCATTTCTTTGGTTTATTCGGATTTGAATATCAGTTTTATAGCGTTTTAAGGAATACCTGAATGATTTAACCATGCTCGCATAGTTTGGTGCTTTTAGAACCTCTTTTTTGTCCTCTACAGGAAAACCATAATTAAATCTAATCGGGATAGATTGTTCCTTTTGTTCTTTGGTATTTAGCTTGATATGAGGCCTTTGCCTTTTCATTTAACTATTTTTAGTCAAGTTGTTTGGGGTTGTCCCGATGGGAAAAGTTAGTTGGGTCAGCACCGAGGACAAAGGCCTTGAAGGATTTTTTGTTTAGGCAAAAGAGGTTGGGGGTTTTCATGTTAAACAGTATTAATTGATGCTTTTAACTCGATTAGGAACTTTCACATAACACCTATTTTAATAGTTCCTTTTTTAATGCCTCTTGAATGGTAATCAAATAGAGCTTTTTAATGTCTACAGTTGTTATTTCAGCAATATTAT
>Ga0210039_1001495_pt1 | contig 21375 bp, 14 predicted proteins | sample CryGeyCG2114_250_3_FD_185460 | JGI IMG/M metagenome (GOLD analysis project Ga0210039, IMG submission 185460) | Groundwater microbial communities from aquifer - Crystal Geyser CG17_big_fil_post_rev_8/21/14_2.50 (SPAdes) (version 2) | ecosystem: Environmental > Aquatic > Deep subsurface >...
TCAAAAAACAGCCCGCAGAGTAACCCCTGTCCAGCAGGCTACAGCCTTACCACAGGGTGGCCGGTTTACACTGGAATGGGTGGCCGGTTCAGAGCGGAATAGGCGGCCGGATGCGTCGGAATACGCACATGTGCGTGAGCAGCCTCAGAGTAGCGCATATGTGTAAGTGGATCGCCAGCTAAGGAATCAGCGCCACACTGAAAAAGAAGGAACTGTGGTTTGTGCTCCCGAATGAGTGCCTCTACTTGTCCCCATGCCTCAAGGAATAACTCATCGTTGGCACCTGCAGGCATTGGGATATTCAACTTGGTTCCTATCGCCTTCCCCAAGCCCTGTTCGTTAGAAAAGCCTGTGCCAGGGTACAGGTAATGTCCGTCCTCATGTATATCGGCAATTACTACTCTCGGATCTTCATTAAACGCATAAAGCACTCCATTTCCGTGGTGTGCGTCAATATCGATATATCCGATGCTCTTAAGACCATATGTCCCTAACAGCGATTCAATGGCAATGCCGCAATCATTGAATACACAAAAACCTGAAGCCTGATCACGGCTGGCATGATGAAGGCCTGCGATAGGAATAAATGCCCTGCGAAATTCCCCCTGCATTAGTCGTTTTACAGCATCCAAAACTGAGCCGGCCACACTTGCTGTAGTCTCATACATACCCTTGAAAGCAGGGGTATCGCCATTATCCAGAAAACCATCCCCGCTTTCAGACATGGCTTTCACACGTTCGACATAGGCGTGGCCATGGAATCGTTCAATGTCAGATTGTTTAGCAATGCATGGAGGAAGTACTGAAGTTCGGCTTATCAACCCGCAGCTTTCTGCTTCTGCGACGAAGGCGGGTAAGCGCATCGGCCCAAAGGGGTGGCTTTCACCAAAATGGTAACTGCCAAGCGCCTCCCCAAGGTAAAGACACACCTTAGCCTTTGGTTCGCTAGTCATTGCCGAACCCTACCTGCACACACGCTTTAATCCCTCGCACGGTTCTCAAAAAACAGCAACATAGCCTCCTCAACATCCTTCGATATTTTCGATTCTAACGCCGGGCTCATTTTCTTCTCCTGAGGAATGACGAACGGCATATACTTGCGAGCCTTAAGTTTAATAATTGTTCGTATATACATTCTAGTCGTTTCCAGGTCCGCATGCCCAAGTTGTTCCTGAAGTACTTCCTGAAATATTGCTGCAAGTCTCACATCGGGCTCAATATTATTTAACCGGCAATAGTTCCATAATGTGTGAGTTGCTCCTGTATGCCTCAACCAATGAGGACTCACATTAAGTCCAGTCAATCGAAAAGCCTCTTGGACCATATAAGGCTTGATTGGAGCCCCTTTCGCATTAATCCATAATATATCCTTTGGCAGCATTCGCCCCTGGCCGAAACGCAACGTCGCATTCTTCCGAATCAAGTACTTCGTCTCAAACAGCTCCTTTCTCTCTAGATAAAATGGTTGAATATAATCCTCGTAAATCGACTGCATGGTAAATGGGAAAACATCAATCGTGATCAACTTGTTACCTTTGGCTCGACACCGATATTTCTGTGTGTCGCCTCCAGCTCTTTGGAACTCCGGCCAAACTTGGAAATAATCATTCAGGTCGTTTTTATGCAATGGTATTTCGCAGGTATTGCTCACACGAAGAAAAGTTTGCATCATGACTTGAGCCATCACTGCATAAACTGGGTCAATTTCCTTTAATCTTCTATACAGCTCGCCATAAGTTTCAAGCGATATCACTCGGTCTTTGTAGTCACTCGTAACAACCGTATTCTTGTGCCCTTCATCTTTGGTATAAGTAATACCATTATTAGATTTCGTATGGCTCAAAAAATCATCATTGCTATCGTCGTATCGCTTATGAACGGTTTTGGGGGGGAACCGAGCCTTGGTTCTGATACCTTTCTTAGCTAAATAGTCATAAAAGTCACGAAGTCTAGTGTGCCTGGAGTTAAAGGTTTCATTAGAGTTTTTCTTCGTTTGTTCATTCAGTATCGGGAGAATGTGGTCATGGTAATCAGCCTCGCAATAATGAATATGATTGTGGGCTAGCGCCTCTAAAAACATCTTGAGGTCATAGGCGATTTGTCTCAGCGACCCCTCCTCGACAGAGGTCATATTTTCACGGATACGATCCGGATAAAAATACCGAACAACCAAATATTCCGCCAATTCCTTGAACAAGGTCACTCCGTTGATCCATGGAATAGGCACTGGGAAATTAGCCGTTTTAAAAAACTTGATCTCCATATTCAAACCCTAAATACCACGTATTGCTCGAGCTGCTTATTACCTAGCCCACTCCAAGTTCCACCGTTCATGGTTGCCTCACAATAATGAGTTGATCAATCCATGTTTCATCGTATGGATCCGGTTTTTCTAACTGTTGATGTTTCATCGATAATACATCATCAGTTAGTTGTCGGTCAGAACTTCGATTATCCCGATTACGGCCTCGAATTGTTTCCATATCTGTATCGAAATAAACACACGCTTTCGGAAGATCACCGAATCGTTGCAAGGAGTGCACAAGCTTTGCGCGTTCAAACCTTTTAAGGTTTGTTGCATCAAATATTACTGGGTGACGATCTCCTGTAAGCACTGACTCCTCTGCCCATGTACTTTTTCCAGCACATGGCAATCCAACTAGTATGTATAATCGCATAGCCAACTTTCGGCTAAGCGCTTGCTCCAGTTGCGAATATGATTTTTTCCATGCTTCCTCTTCATATCGTTCGTTGCCAAATTTGTAATGACCTTCGACATTGCGGAATTTATCAGGGCTAATGATAGTGCGAATGATATTGAGACTATTAGCGATCTTGCTTAGCTTTGGCGTGCTCGACTGTTCATTTTCCAGATGGATTAACCGTGCCTGCAACTCTGTTACCCGGTTTTTTTCACGTTCTAGTTTCTTCGGACATTCTTCAGATAATAATTCAAGATAGGCTTTTTCCTTGATCATTGGACCAACAGACAGCTTTACCGCATCCAACTCATCTTCAAGCTGTTTAATCCGAACCTTGTCTTCAGATATTTCTTTTTTTTGACTGAATCCTGCTCGGAACTCCTTTATATCATCTCCGACTTTGCGATAGGCCGCAGTAATTTCAGGGGTCTTTTTCAATTCGCGATGACCCAGTACTAATAAACGATCAACCCCTGTAGCTTTACAGATCGCATTTATTGAGCAGTCATTGATTAACCCAGAGGAACGGGCGCGTTCTTTAGTACGACCAAATTCTTCTCGAAGAGCGGTTAACTTTTCATCGTGAGTTCTATCATCGCAATGCTTAGACATCGATTGCGACCTCAACGTCAAAGACTTTTTTCATAGCAGGTCCGTACTGTCGAATAAACTGTTTTGCGTGCTCAATAAAATGCTCTTCAGTAAACGCATCCCCCAGTTGGTGCCTAAGGAGAGACTCATAATATTTAAGCGCTTTTAATATGCTCTCAGACCAAGGGCCAATCATCGCCTCACTGCACTTGTTGCCTATGCACATTTGGGGATTAATATCGTTCATCAGGTCGAGCAACTTTTTATCAATATTCTTCACTTTGTCTTTATGCGACTTCTTGGCACATGGCGGCTGCGAAGAGTCGGCCGGATTTCGCATACACATGACTCCGAAGGGAGTCATGAATCCGCAAACTGTTTCGTCCAGTATTCGCTGCTCTATCATCCCTGTGAAATCCTGTAAAATTTCTGTGTCTGTAGCAGAAATGTTGCGCCCCTTATGTCTTTCAAAGCCACGCTCCAGTTGCTCGCCTTTGTTAGCGGCCAATCGACCATCTCTTGCTGCCTCAGCCATTTTTATGGCTATTGCTTTAGCAGTCGCTTCTTTTTCCTTCTGTCGTTGTTTTACAAATAAAGGATTATTTCGAAGATAGGTAGTGGGCATCACATCATTGCTATGACCAAATAAACGACGTACCAATAAAACTGATAGAGATGAAGACGCACCAAGCCACCCGGCAACGGTTGATCGATAACAGTGCGCTGTTGTTTCTGTGCCAGTGTTATTCCTTATGAAAGGGATACTAAAATGATCTGCGAAATGTCGAAGCATCTTATTCAATTCTGTACCTGCTGCTATCCTTCCATGTTTACTAAGTGACCAGTATTCACAAGAATCTAGAATAAATTCTGAATTCTGATCCGTTTTTAGTTGCTCAAGCAAACGTATTGCTCGAAAGGTTTGCTCAGGGACAGGTATGTGAATCGCATTCCCAGTCTTTTTTAGATAAGTGGATATGTAATACAGCATGTCCACTCGGCCGGATGGTTTGCAACAACCAACCTTTAAATGCCTCACATCAATATTCCGTAGTCCCGAAGTGAGCAAAATAATGTTCACACACGCTGCTTTCGTCAGTTTAAATAACACGCTCCACCAAGAAGCTGATATAAAGACTCTAGTTTTCACTTTGGCATGGATCGGTGGCAAAAGATCATTAAATTTTGGAACATACTTTTTTTCGAACCTACGAAGTGCTGAAGCTAGGAAATCCCTGTGTTCGCCTTTTCGCCGAGAAGAACGTACGTCATTATAGAACTCAATTAACTTGTCTGCGCGATCAAGAAACGCCATCGACCTTTCAATCAATGGCTGCGTAGTTTCAGGTGGAAGTGCTTCATATCCAGATTTTTCTCTAAAAATCAGACTTAAGTCAGAACTGCGAATCTCCACCCATTTGGTTGCTGTTTTGTTGGTAATTGTCCATGGCAACGGCTGCTCAAGGGAGAACAACGATAACTGCTCTCCAAAAAAATTCGAAAAAGCAACAAAGTCGGATAAGCGATGACAGAATCTTGTAGCAACTTCCAGATTATTTGATTCAGTAAGCGCAGCATCAATTACTACGCTTATATCTACATCCGTAATTTGACTTAGACCGGTTAAAAAATCACCGTCTCTGCCAGTTAAAATATTCTTTCTTTTAATTACCTCAATAAAGGGCCGAAGCTGGCTCAGCATATTATCTAAGGTATGCAACTGAGTGTCGCGGTTCTTCATCCACCTCAGAACAACAAGCTTACACAGTAGAAGTAAAGGCCAGTGTTTCTCCCTATCCACATAGACGTTCCAAGGTATTTTTTCATACCCAACCTGCGTATCGTCTGGATCAATGCGCCAGTCGTCTTCTGTAAATTTGCTTGATGACCCTGGGATTAATGCGTCTTTATATTCTGCTTCGATATCACGCAGTATCGTCCATTGTGCTTTTGCAAGCGCTTCATCTTTTTCAGACTCATGAATGTGTGTTGGTTTGTGTTCTTGCAACGTTACTGTAGCACTACTCATACTTAGATCTCACTCATAATAATTGGTGGTAACATTACTTTTCCTGATTTCGCACTTGCCCAGGCCTCTTCAACAAGACGGCTACCGTTTTTTCTGTTTTTCTTTGCGTAGTTATCAAGGGCATCATGAGCGATCATCCAACGGTCTTCCCATAATGCTGGCCAGATAACAGGGTCGATATTGCGATTTTCTTCATATTGTATAATTCGAGCGCAAATATACGGTAGGTGCTCTTTGCAAATTACACTTCGCTCGCAGCCCAAACATAAGTCGTAGTGGGTGCATTCATTACTTATTGATTCGCCATGACTCGGATGCTCTGGATCCTCGCATTCGCACAGATAGACAGTCTTTTTAGTCTTTGGCATTTTATCTTCGGTTATAATGCGGCCTTTGAATTCAATACCTTCTTTTAATTTTTCAGAAGTAATGGTGGCAATCGCAACGTCGATAATTCCACGGCCTCCTGATGTCTTTAAAATATAGTTATTTAAAGTAGTGCTGAGGTTTCCGTGGTTTAAATCTTCTCTCAATTGACTTGCAAGCTGATTAGCGTCTTGAATATTTTCCATGTGCTCATACAGCTTCCCCGCAGCAAATACCTTACGAAACTTTGTTGTATCTAATGACTTTAACATTTCTCCACTTTCAATCATTACCGGATAGTTTTTCAAAAAGCCTTCAGCACTCCCTCCAACGCTCCATCCTCGACCGAAACTCGGAGCCACTTCGAAAAATGGCCCGTCAAAATCAGTTTTATAATATTTTTCGTAATCTATTAACATAGAATACAACGGTGACGTTATTGGAATCGGAATAGGGATTTTTTTCGCACGCGATGTCCCCGTTTTATTTTTATAACCAAACAGCTCTATTTCAGGGTTATCGTTCTTTCCGACAAAAAGGCTTTCTGCTCTTTTCAAAATCGATTCAGCATTTTCATCGCGGGATGGGATAGATAATGCAACTTCCTTGTTAACACCGGTCTGCATCATTAGAAGGTTTGCCAGACAATAAGAAAGTTGATGCATGATTCCTTGTTTGTCTATTCGGCCAGTTTTTTTTACATGGTAACCCATTATGCCACATAACGAATCAGCAGAGAATCCATACAGCTCCCCCATTGCCTTTCGAAACTTAACATTATTAGCGCGCACATTTTTTTTGCGCGAACAGGTACTCCTTATGGCCGACATAAAGTCTTTTCCAGCCATTTTATGCCAGAGCAAAAGGTGATCCACAATCAAGCCATAATACTTCTCATCTCCAATCCATTTTCCGATTAATTCAGTGATATCGGTGTTAAATTGGGGCCTTTTTTTACCAGCCCATTTGATAAAAATAGGCTTTCTGTCGGGGTGTATCCAATTATCAGGCATGTTTTTCTCAGTAATATCATGCATGTGTTTTAAGTAACCGATGCGGCGTTGAAATCCTGATATGAACACAGCAAGTAATTGATACATCGCGGCATCCGAGTACTCATTATCTGCAAACAATTCTGAGGTATGTTCATAATTGGGGTTGTTGACTTGCTTGGTTTTTTTAAACCGTATCGTTTTTAGGTGATCATTTAGTGAGGTTGGCGGATAGTTCATAAAAATGTTTCGAGCAGTATTGAAAATACTTTTGGCACTAACCCTAGAGTCACCACCAGTCAATTCACGAAAAGCAACCCAGTGGTCATAGGTGATCGAAGAGAGCGAAAAATCAGATGGATTGGCAGTTTGGCAAGCCAAGGCAGCTATGTATTCTTTTAATGCGTTTATTATATGAGCAGTACTGGCACGTCCCTTTTCTCTCCCAGCCATTTTTAATATACAAAGTCTAGCGATGTCTTCAGCGAACCCTTTGGAAAAACCAAGATCAACGATAAACTCACAGAGTGGTGAGGACACAATAATTGTACAGCCTCCGATGCAGTGGAACTCTCCATCAAAGGATTTTTTTAATTTAAGGGTGTCTTCCACCTCTTCTCGAGTTGGCGAAACAAAAAACACTCTTGTCATAATACGAAGGCCGCTTGTATTTGTATCAAACACATCATAATAACGTTGGAACACCGGCAAGCCTTCGCTTGTAGGGGTAACCTCGGTCTTTAACTCTGCCTTTATCTCAACTGGCTTTTTTCTTTTTCTTCCCATACAGGTGATCGCTCCTAAAAAATGACCGGCGACCATACACCAGAATGGGGCGTTTTTGCAAATAGCTATTATAGATTAAGTAGTTACAACGCATAGAACACATGTAAATAAGACCATCAAAGGTTCAAATCAAGTAATTTAGAGATAACTCGATTTGCTGGAAAAATGATTACTGTGGAAAAGTAACCCTTAGAAATAAGCGTCCATTTTCCGGAAACCTATTTTATGCCAAAACTTGAAAAGTGATGTGGTGGATCTACTCAGAGCACCATTGAAGTATTATGCAGCTTCCGAGAACACACTTTGACCATCTCCCTGATAGCTTTCATAGATATGCTCAAAGACAGCAGCGCACTTGCGCTCGTATTCACCTTTGTCATAAGGCAACGGTAGGCCTTCATCCAACGCGTCTTCAATTGCCATCCGCACTCTAGCGCGTGAAGTCACACGCTGACGCCAACCGATAACCAATAGGCCGCGCAACTTTTCCAGCAGCAGGTGCGCAACCTTTTTCACTTCGTCGCGTTCTTCACCCGTCAGTTTCGGAGCCGGCCGGGTCAGGATATCCATCACCGTTAGTTCTTCCTCAGTCAGGTTCTCGCGCACATGCCGCGTCTGCTCTTCGGTGAGAATATTGGAGAGTGCGAGCAGATCCTTGAATACCTCTTCGATGTTGCGACTTCCTGAGTTGTAGGAGTCGATCAGTGCCCGGAACTTCTCCAGGTAATCAGCCCGCGTCTTGTTTACTCGCACCATAGCTTCGAGCTGCACCCGAACAGCAGCCTTCAACCGTTCCAAATCGGTATTGCTTGGCTTTTTATCCTTAAAGCGATTTTTGAGTGCTGCGAAATCGATTTTGGAAAGGTCGATCTTGCCATGCTCAGGGTGTGATGGTTCACGAATCGAAAATGGATCCGCCCCGATCGACTCATCCAGCAACTCCTGAATACCCCGCATAACCGCTGTAATATCTGGCGGGTCGGTGACGTTTTTAATCTGATCGGCAATAGCTTTTATGCAGCCGCAACGCTGGGCGAATTGGGCAGCCAGAGGATGTGGCTTCACAGCCCGGTAAAGACTGTTCACCAAAGCGGCCTGTGTCAGAAACCCCCGTTTGATCTGTTCAGGATTCATCAGCCTGTCAGCCGCTTCATTGATGGCGGCAATGCGCTGGAAATTTGCTGTCGGTGCCTCTTCAACTGCTGCAAGATTCACACCATTGTCCAGGCAGAATGCATTCAATGTTGTCAGGATGACATTCAGTCCATCAGCCAACTCCTGCTTGTCGCGTACAGGCATGCTTCCGCCACCACCCTGCCCATAAATTGCCAGCGCCTTCTCCAGTGAAACAAAAACATTGGCATAATCGACAATCAAACCGCTCTGCTTGCCGGGGTAGACCCGGTTGGCGCGGGCAATGGTCTGCATCAGCGTGTGATTGCGCATAGGCTTATCGAGATAGATACTGGATATGCTCGGTGCATCGAAGCCGGTCAGCCACATGGCGCAGACAAACACCAGTCTCAGCGGGTCAGCTGAGTCCTTGAACTTCTCATCCAGCTTCTCATCCAGCATGCGTTTGCGATGCGGCAGGATATCAATCCCGATCTTCGCCATCTGTTCGATCTCGTTTTGTCCCGGCGATACCACCACGGCCATATCGGTCTCTTTCATCAGGACAACTTTGGCGCGCAGCTCATCCATCAGCGGATCACCCATGCTGCAGACAGCCAGTTCGACCTCTGCCTGTTTCAGCTCGGCATCCCAGCATAGCCTTACTTTGTCATACATGCGCAGTGCCGTGGCTTTATCAATCGCCACCACCATGCCCTTGCCCTGGAATCCACGCCCTATGAAATGACGCACAATGTCCTTTGCTACCGTGTCGAGGCGCTCATCGCGGGTAATCAGATGGTATTGCCGCCCCAACTCCCGCTCCAGCTTCTTCTCTGCATCAGCATCCAGCTCTGCTTCCTCGATCAGAGCATAGATATCGTCATTCAGATCCGGATTGTCGAGATGCAGTTCCGGTGTACGGTTCTCATAGAACAGCGGCACAGTTGCGCCATCCTCAATGGACTGCTGGAAATCGTAGATGGATACGTAATCGCCAAACACCTCACGGGTGCGCTCTTCACCAACAATCAGCGGCGTACCGGTAAAGGCGACAAAGGTGGCATTGGGCAGGGCTGAACGCATGTTCATCGCCAATGTGTCGTACTGACTGCGATGCGCCTCATCGGTCAGCACAATCACATCCCTGCGATCACACAACACCTCATCGCTCTGGAACTTGTGGATCAGCGTGAACACATAGCGGTTATTGCCAATCAGCAGCTCGCGCAGATGCGCGCCGGATGACGCATGGCAGGCATTGGCATCAGTGACGGCACCACAGGCCGCAAAGGTGCGGGCGATCTGCTCATCCAACTCTACGCGGTCGGTAATAATCACGAAGGTCCAGTTGCCCGGATGCTTGCGCAATATCTTCTGGGCAAAGAAGACCATCGAGAAGCTCTTGCCCGAGCCCTGCGTCTGCCAGAATACACCGCCACGGCCATGCCCTTCATCGCGGGCCTTCAGCGTGGCATCGATAGCATTATTCACGCCGAGGAACTGGTGATTCTGGCCGATGATCTTGGTCAGCCCCTGCTTGTGCTCGGAGAAGAGGGTGTAGTTCTCGACCATATCGAGCAGGCGGGATGGTTCGCACAGACCCCGTAGCATAACCTCAAGCGACACCCGCCTTGGTTCATCCTCGCGATCGATACGCTTCCACTCGAAGAAGCGCTCCCACTCTGCTGTAAGTGAACCCACACGGCTCTCTGTGCCATTGGATGCAATCAGCAAGGCATTGCTCCAGAAGAGCGCCGGAATGCCATTCTGCGCGTGTTTGTAGCTTGTCAGGTTCTCATCAAAGCCGTTCCTGGCCGATACTCCCGGCTTCTTTAGTTCAATCACTACCCAAGGGATACCATTCACAAATCCGATCAGATCCGGACGGCAGGTATAGAGCGGCCCGGTAATGGTCATCTGGCTGACCAGCAGGAAATCGTTGTTCGCAGCATCAGACCAATCGATCAGTCGCACTCGTTCAGTCTTGATGCCACCCTTATCATGGTCGGGAATGGATACCTTCACGCCATCGCGCATCAAAGCCCACAACTCACGATTGGCGGAAGATGCAGTCATCGCAGAACGATCACGCGACACCTCATCGATAGCAGCATTGATTGCCACTTCCGGAAACCCCGGATTCAACCTTTGCAGGAATGGCTTCAGCCGCCCGGCAAAAATCACCTCCCCCTTGGCATCCCGCCCGAGAGTGCCTTCAAGCCCAAGCACTTCATCAGTGGCGTTAACAGTCTCCCAGCCAAGCTCGACAAAGAGCTGAATAGCAGGCTGTTCGACTAGGCCATCTTCAGTGTAAGTACCGGGAGACATTACTACTTGTCTTCGGAGGAATTTATAATATCAGTCATACCAAAACTCACTACATCACTCCTCTACCGGTAAACTTTTCCATTCCTGAAAATACAAATGTTTGTTTTCTAGCGCTCTACGCACTATCACTTTTTCATCAACACCAAAATGCTTAAGTAACACTATACGGGTAAACAGATTCAACTTACTAATGATGTTCAACAGATTTGCGTTATCACCTTTTGATTTTGCATCCGATTTGTCCCAATGCGTAAAGTCATTTCTCGCCTTGCAAACATCGGATACAAACTGATCTTTTTCGATGGCAAGCTTCTTCAAGATTTCTTCATCAAGCTGATCCACTAGCTGCCCCAACCTTGTTCTCAGCGAGAATTCATAAGCATACCTCAACCTATCTTTGATAGCAGTTTGAAGTTCTAGGGGAATATCTTGAGGCACTAATTCTGAAAGCTGCTTATTGATTGGTTTGTAATCAGCCTTGCTCAAATAACCACCACCGATGGTTGTACGGTGAAATGATTCCAATGCTTGGCAGAGGGTGCTCAACTGAACATGGTTCGGAAGTTTTCTCCGTCGCAAGTTCCCGATTAGCAAATCAACGCTATCCCGTACCTCTGTATTCTTGGAGAACCATTGTTCAAATACTTGAACTTCCTTGTCCCCAAGCTCGCTCAATGGCGTAAGTACTTCCCACGCCTTTAACATATTGGTCTCTTCCTGCGGTGGGTGATCAACTCGCAGCTCGAAAAAATCACTGTGCTCCTTGCCTCCATTGACCTCTAGAGAAAAACGTTCAGTGATGAACTCGGCACCTGTACTTAGTGAAAGGAAATTGGACAGGCTCTGCCAGAGGTTTCGAGCCCTTAGGAAAGTGAGTCCATCGTCACACGATACACTAATTGATGGAAAGACTTTAAAACCATAACTTCGGTATTCTTCATCAATGGTTTCGTATCCCCCGCCGACAGTCATTTTTAACCCGACCGCCGGTAAGGTGAACTCCTTGGACCGATTCTCGGACAACCGATATTCGATCGTCGGTAATTTTCCCTCTGGAAAAGTCAGCTGTTGATCTACACTCCGAACACCTGACCACGGTCCGATATTGGCTCCGTACAAAGTTACTCCAGTAAATGTTGTTTTACTTCTTTCCCCAAGATGCCCTCCAACTAGAACTCTCATATATCTGAAGCTTTGCTGGATTGTTCCAGGGAATTGAATTGGAAATGAGCTTTGAACGGCATCCCATAGCGTAAAGAGCTTGGTATCCCCCACACCGTGTATAACTGGCACAATAGAGTCCCTATCATTGATGCTGATGGTAGGAAAAGATTGTAGCAACGTGAGTTCAAGGGCACCGAATCTGGAGGTTAACTTCCCTGCTTGTTTATGTTCAGGATCTTCTGGCAACCACCAGTGGCCCCATATTTCGAAATCATCCCCAAGAAGAGGTAATTTATTCGCCATTACGATCACCATCCTCTACGACCGCAATATCTCCTTCCACTTCTGGAGTTAATTGATCAGCAATTTTATTTAAAAGCGATCGCAGCCTGCCTTGATCCACATGAGCCATGGCAGCCTCTATTTCGCGTGTTGAATAGCCAGCAGGATGATATTTTTCCGCTTCCTCTTTTATTTCTTGAGAGGCTCTCAATCTAAGTTCAAGACTAGGCGCTCCCTTTTGAGCTACCTTTTCTCTAATAGCACTCATCAACACTTCGTCGTCTAATTCAAACATGATGTTCAAGCATGCCAAACCACAACATGCGCGTTCAAGAATTGCCCAGCCTGTTTTAAACTTTCCAGCTTTAAATGCCCATGCAAGGAGTAAATCACGGATGCTATATGCCACCTCATCACAATCTCGATGTTTTGCATCAACTGCTGCTTCAAACAATTGTTCTGTCATCTGATAGTTCTCTACAAACCTCACATCCTCATTGCTTTCAGGAATCCAAGACAAAACTGATATTAGCCACAGCGCACTTTTTCTAAGTTTTTCTCGATCATGCTCATTGCAAGCAGGTGCATTAGAAGCGGCCAGCAGAAGCTTTGTTATATGAACAATCCAATTGATGATATCGAATGTAAAATGGGATTTCTTCTCTACCGCGAGTAGAAGCAACTCTTTCTCTGTCTGATATAAATCGCTCGCCCATTCTTCAAGGTTTCTGATCATCATTTCCACTGATTCAGTGTCTTCGCTCGGGTCGGAAAGGGCATTGCACAGATCAGTAAGCCATGACATCAAAGTATCACTGCTTGTGCCTGAGTAATATGGGGCAAGACTTGCGCTGTGAACACTTGCAAAGGGTGTGTCTGGAATTTCGAGATACATCTTAGCAACGAGCTTTACGTTTTTCCTCACCTCTTTAATAGCAAAACTTGCTTCATGTGAACGGCTCCGGAGAAGTCCGAATGTTAGAATTGCCAACTGGCGAACGGCTACTTGGGTCACTGGCCGATAACTTTTATTCACAGTTCCGGCGCAAGCAATTAGAGCCATCTTTTCAGCCAAACCAACTATATGTGAAGGTTCTTTTTGGAGGAGAATAAGCTGTGCGGCATCTCCAATAAGCCTTACGCCCTCCATCAAAACATCAGCCATTTGATGTGGGGCGACACTTTCAACGGCTTCCGCCAGATACCCCGCTGCCAAATGCATATGATATTTTTTCGCATGGTCTGCTGAATAATCAATGCGCGAATAGACGTTACATAGGCCTGTGAATACCTTTAATGATTGCTCAATTTGCTCCTCATCAGCGCGAGCAATTCCTGTCTGAATATTACGCCTCATATGTTCAAGCGTATCGTTAATGAGCGCATCTCCAGATAGGGGGCTGTCTCCAAAAGCATTTTGAGAAAAAAATGTTTTACCTTTTGCCTCAATGTATGCCTTATTGATTAATAGAATCGATTGCAAAGCAATATTGGAAACTTCATGGTCACCCTGTTCTGCATAGCGGCGAGCATAGACAATGCAATGCGCAACACTCCTATGTGCCATGGATGCCCAGTCCGGAAATTGCGTAAAGTAGGCAAACTTCTCCCAATCATGATTCGAGCCCCTTCCTCGCTCGGCATCATCGGGGGTTGATTCTTTTCCCAGTAATGGGCGCGCTCTCTCCATGGCTCTTGCCCAAGTGTTTAACGACCGGCTTGTATCATGAACTAATATCGACAGCTGTTGAGTTGGGCTAATCAGATTTAGCGCTCTTCGATATGCCACCAATAAGAGAGCGACTATCAGGCCTACCTCCCAGAAAGCAGTCAGAATAGACCCAACAACCCAGGAGTGATTTGGTACCAAAGACAAACACGCCAACGCGACCGAGAGAACAAGTGTGGCAATAAAAGTGCCCATTAGTTTCAAATCCGAACTGAACTTTCGAAAAAGCCCAAAAGGCATTCGCTCTACGTTCACCTGCATGGCAAACATAATCAAGGAAAAGGCTATCGCAGTCGCGCCTATCAATGCCCCACCAATAGTCAGAAACAATGTGCGCAACACTTCAATGTGTTTATCATTTTCAAAATAAACATCTGAAACTTCGTGAAGAGTTGGGGTGATAGCCCAACTTAATACCATCAACAAACTTGGAATAATCAGAAGCCGAACTGTTCGATGCTGATAGCCAGCATTGGTCAACCAATTACTAAACTTGTAATAGCCTTGCCAGCACTTTGCTTGCCAGATTCGAACAGAGCCCATGTTCACACGGTATCCAAGCTTATTTGCCCAGATAACAGCTTCGGAAGCAGTAAATCTCGAGTTCTTCGTAGGTTTTGATTCTGAATGTGGAGCTTATAAACAGAGAGAAAATTTGATTTTGCTATTGTCGAAAATTTATCCAGAAGATACTGCGGTGGTTGGGCCAAACTCATTTGTCCAAAACAACTTTCTTGCACTCTTTGTCTACCGGAAGCGCCTGTCATACTTTTGATCGCCAGATCACGAAACTCATCACTTCTTGCCAAACAGTACACATATTCAGGTGTCATAGTCCGACTTCTCAGAACAATGAATTCAGTTGAGCCAAATGCCACATCCTCATTACCTGGAAGGAACTGCACATAACCCGTTTTTCCATTTTCGAGACATGGGGTAATCCTGGCAAAAAGAGTATCTCCGTTCTGAAATTTGGAACCACTATTTCCTGCCCGAGACCCAATATTGGAAATCAGCATTGAGTCATTCGAAAGACAGCCCATTGGTACAAACGGCTTTTCACCTTCTCGGGGAATAGTCACACGCGGCTTTATTTCTACACATTCCGTTAAAGGTTGCACCTTCCATCCTTGAGGGGTGGGGCCGAGGGGGGAATCGACGAGTGGAACGGCCTCATGGCCGGGATAGCGGAAATGTACGAACCATTCACGGTAAAGGCTGCGCGCCATCTCTTCCAGAACTTTGATCCGCCGCTGGTTGTTTTCGATCAGCTCATCATAGGCCGACAATATCCCCGCGATCCGTATTTGGATGGGTAGCGGAGGCAAATCAAATTCATAATCTAAAATTTGCTGTCCACTGATATGAGGGACGTTCACACCCGTGGTAATGGGCTTAACGTAGTTTTCAAAACCAGATCCGCCTATAACAAACCGTAAAAAATTCTGGTCTAAAGCATCAGTGTTTGAGCGCAACCTTGCACATCGCTGAACTAGTAAAGATTTTGGGTCATCATTTCGAATAAACGACCACTTCAGCCCTGCAGGAACCCATGGGCGATCCATAGCAACCACCACATCTCCTGGAACAAGGTGAAACTTCTCAAGCTGATCCCATTCAGAAGCTGCCCAGCGCTTGGAAATATCCCATAGTACCCTTCCCTGACTTACGTTCTCACCTTTAACAAGGGGAACATCGCTTGGGTCGTCAGAAAAATACTGGCTTTTAAATGCAAAACCAGCCTGCAAGTCCACGCAGTCAGCCAAGCGCACCTTAGGCCAAGCGCGCTCCATCATACTTCCAGTAATTCCGCAACATTGGTGGCGATTGTAGCCTCCAATTCACGTGCCTCTGCATTGAGCACTTCCAATTCTTCGTTGAGGGTTTCGAGTTTCTCCTTGAAGTCCTCATCGCTGATTTCTTCGCCGGCAGCGATGCCTACATGGCGGCCTGGATTGAGGCTCCATCCCTGTGCTTCGATCTCTTCAAATGTAGCTGCTTTGCAGAGGCCAGGAATGTTCTGATAGGCCGGTGACTCTCCGAAGACTTCTTTCAGCTTTAATTCGACCTCATCACCGCCCAATGTGAGATCTATCGCTTCGCCGCGATAGAGGCGGACAATATTAGCGATAAAACTGTTTTGTGCCTCCGTCCAATCGCGATGAGATTTATCTATCTGACGGTAGATATGGCGGGCATCAATGAAAAGCACCTTATCTTCCCGATCCGTTCCCTTCTTGCCTTTGTCCAGGAACCAGAGAGTGCAGGGCAACGTCACGGTGTAAAACATGTTCGGGCCGACAGCGACCATCACATCCACACCCTTTGCTTCAATCAACTGGCGGCGCAACTCCATCTCGGATGCCCTGGCATCGGAAGCTGAGTTGGCCATAACGAAACCGGCGCGGCCCTGATTATTCAGGCTCGAATAGAAGAGCTGAATCCATAGATAGTTGCCATTGTCGGTGCGCGGCAGCCCGAAGGGATAGCGACGACCAGCCCCGACATCGGACTCCAAACGCTCCTTGTCTACGGCATTCACATTGAACGGCGGATTGGCGAGTACGAAATCGAACTGGCCGACCGCATCGTGCGGATCGTCGTAATAGGAGTTGATATGGCCACCGTGGCGGATATCGCCCTCTAGGCCGTGAATGGAAAGGTTCATGCGGGCCAGACGGCCTGTCTCGTCGGTCTTTTCGACACCGTGGATAAACAACTCATCAGCAGCAGACTTGTGATGCTCGGAAACAAAGCGGGCGGACTGCACAAACATACCGCCGGAACCGCAGGCTGGATCGAGCACCTTGCCGTGGAAGGGTTCGATCACCTCGACCAACAGGCGAACAATCGAGGATGGCGTGTAGAACTCACCGCCCTTCTGCCCTTCGGTACGGGCGAACGCGCCGAGGAAGTATTCGTAAATGCGACCGAAAGCATCGTATTCAAGGCTGACAGGAATCTCAGAAATCTTTTTCAAAATATCCTTCAGCAGCGTACTTTCGAACAGCTGATAGGAGCGCGGCAATACACCGGCAAGCTGAGGATTGTGCTTCTCCACGTCGGCCATCGCATCATTGATCGCCTGGCCGATATTGCTGCCTTCCGGCATGGCCAACAGATGCGCAAAACGGGCCGTCTCGGGCAGGTACATGACACTCTCGGCATGATAAGCAGCAGGATCATCAACACGGGAGCCGGAGCGACGTGACGATGCGCCGGCAGCTTCCAGCTCAACACGTCGCTGCTCAAAGCGGGTTTCGGCAAAGCGCAGAAAGATCATCCCTAGCACGGGAGCAGAATACTGCGCTGCAGTCAGCCCGGAATTAGCGCGAAACTGATCGGCTGCATCCCAAAGCCTTTTCTCTAATGTGTTGTTTGCCTGATCTTTCTCAGATGGTGCAATCCAGTGCATCTACTCTCCCCAAATCCTCTGCCTGACCGAGTGTAGCAGACAATTGGAGAAGGTGAACGTTAAGCCGCGCACCGACCTATATGGGAAGGCTAAAGGGAAAGAAAATTGTTAGATTACTTTTGATCAATTTCTTTTAGATATGCGTCCACCATGTCACGGTCCTGCTGACTAGACTTGGGGGCTACAGAAAACCACTGCCACATTATCCCTGTCTTTCGAACTGAACTGCTGGAATAACTTTCCGATCCAGCTTTTTCAAATGTCTTAGTGAGAACCCGACTTAATGCCTCAGCAGTCATCCTCTTTCCACTTGCGGTTCGAAAAACCGGGCCAGTTTTCTCATTTGCTGTATCTTGCAGCTTGAGCAAGGATTCAATTGACGTCTTGCTCAACAAATACCCAGTGCAATGCATCGAATTTTTAGGGCTCACCAGCTCCAAAATTTTACTCCCATTTTCAATGCTTCGCAGATTCTCCCATTCAATCCGCACAATATCAGTCCCACGGACCCCATTCAGAAGCAGCGAATAAATTACCCTCGCTGAAATGTATTCCTCTTCACTATCGAGATATTTAAGCATCCGCTCATGATCCTTTTCACTTATCAATTTCATCTTCACCATCATTACCCCCTGATATATTATTTGCTTCAGATGGTTTATTTAAACCAGCCTGTAAAAGTGCATTTTCAACCACTGAGGAGATCTGTGAATTGAGTTTATGAGCTTCATCAAGACGTGCCTCCATTGTTGAAATATCAGAAAGATAGGAGGCACACTGCTTCTCGAGTGCAGCAATACTTGATTCAGCGCCAGCACTGATCTTTTCAACATCGAACTCGAGCGAACGGACCTCTTCGAGCAAGGTATCCCGATCCTCCTGAGTCACCCTCAGCTCAAATCGCAATTGACTGTTTTCACGATTCAGGGAGTCCATACGCTGCAAAAACATCAAACGGGCACTTAACCAAGCAGCATTCCAAACAGGCTCAAGCACATCTTTTGGTGCCCCCGGCACCTCAATTGATTCATCCAAAGCCTCTTCATTCTCTACTTCCTTTCGAAGGGCGTACAAATGCCCTTGAATTGTCGACATAGAGCCACGACCCAATTTTTCGCGGATTATTGCGGAATTGGTCGCAGAAGGATCACCTCCCACCTCACCTACCGCACTGCGCACATCTTCAATTGTCACCTTTGCTACCATCATCAATCTCCATTTACGTAAACTTCAGTGTAAATACATTTACACTGTAAATTACACCTAAATTGAACCCTGTTTATTCTTACAGCGCTGATAGAATGCTCCAACAAGCTCTTTCTGCTCTTACGCTCAAATAACTTGATACCGATGCGTCACTCTGCAAATGGCACGACACCGTCGATAAAAAGTTTTTTACGGCTTTCATCCATTAAAAACATCTTCTTCTTAAGCACACGAATCTCGTCCCTAAGCTGATTTATCTTGTATTGTTGAATTGCAATCTGCTTTGCAGGCCTTGTGATCTTTTGCGCTGGACTACCACTTAAAGAATATCTTGTCTCCATATTATAGATGGCTTTTTTATACCTCTGACCTTTAACCCAACCTCTTAAAAAATCAGAAATTACAGCCTCATCTATAGAAATATTTCTTTCCTTAGCGTATTCGTATATTTCGTGATGAATTCCAATCGCCAGAGGCAAAGGAGCTTTCTTATCAAAGATCTTGGGGAACTCTGAACAAAGCCATTTAAAAACACTGTCTGCATTACAGACCTCTAAACACTCACTCTCAGGCATGGCACCCCCCCATTTAAGAAACCAGAAGGAAAGAATAAACAAAATGCACCATAATTCAAAATAGTTGTTTGTTTTCAATGGCTTGCGTTAACTGAATTGAAAACTATTTTGCCCATTCTACACACTCAAAAAAACAAGAATATGGCATATTCTATAACATATATTCTTGTAACACCTGTGGTTACAGCGGCGTTAAAAATCAAAAATAATAGTTGTAACGCAACATAAGAGCTGCTGACAAAGAATCAGAAAATCAGGACCTAGAAAGGCTAATTTTGCATGAATAACTGCTACTGGCGACCATGGGGGAAAAGTTGTCCCAAGGTGATTTTCAGGTGCCCAAGGTTGGACAGCTTCTACGTAGATACTTTCAAGTGTCCACGAGTGGACAGTAACTTTTCACTTCATCTTGCTGCCCCAGTTGGGCCAGTTGTCACATGGCAACCGGCACAGCGAAGATATAAATATTTTTGCAACCAGTTAGTGCTAGCTCCGTATTAATCTGCCTATATTTTTTGATATTACTTTTGCAACCAATATTGACCTATCGGGGGGATACCACCTGGTTGCATAAAAATTGGTTTTTAGAAAGTTATTTAACGATTCAGAGATGAAACCATTTTTCAAACATAATAAAATGGCGATATCGATGCCCATCATGGAGATGGCGTGTTTTATGCGTTTGAATCCGACCCCGACCTGTGTTTTGTCGATATCCATGAGGACGGGGATCACCTCTATCCGGGTACTGGTTTTGCCGATGAAACAGGAACGGGCGATGCAACAGGAATGAAGTTAAATATCCCTATGAGACCCGGCGCGAATGATAAGGACTTTCTGAAAGTCTGGCCTGAAGCCGAAACCTTTATCCGCGCCTTCAAACCGGATTTCATCATCTTCCAGTGCGGTGCCGACTCCATCAAAGGCGACCCGATCACCGATATGGCTTTCACCCCGAAATCCCACGCCCACGCTGCCTCAAGCCTGTGCAACATCGCCGATGAATTCAGCAGAGGCCGTATCATTGCGCTCGGTGGCGGTGGTTATAACCGAACCAATCTGGCGGCAGCCTGGAACGCAGTCCTGTTCCAATTGATAGTTACTTAGTATGGAGGATAAGCCCTTCACCACGACGATCAGCTAAACCTGTGAGCTTATCCGTCTCTTTATCAAGAACTATCGCATACATATTGCCGTAATCGCGCATCTGCTTGAGGACATGGCCGCGCTTCTGGAGTTCGGTTGTTACCTCAGGCGTGAAAGCGCCTTCTTCATGTTGAACCTCATCGGGCAGGAACTGGTGGTGGAAACGCGGAGCGTTCACCCAGTCGGCGGGAGCTGTTTCATCCAGCATAAAACCGAGGCTGGACAGCAACACCATGGAGATAATCCGTGAACCGCCGGGGGTGCCGACGATGAAGGTACGCTTGGGACCGATCACGAAGGTTGGCGTCATGGAGCTGAGCATACGTTTGCCCGGTGCAACCGCATTGGCCGCTCCCTGCACCAGCCCATATGCGTTGGCTTTGCCGGGGCGGGTGGCGAAATCATCCATCTCGTCATTAAGCAGAATACCGGTGGAGGGAGAAACATAACCGGAGCCGAAACCGTAATTGATCGAGAGGGTCGCTGATACCATATTGCCTTCATCATCAATCACCGAGAAATGGGTGGTATCGGTGCCTGCGCCTATGGCCTCAATGCTGTTGCCCAGTTCGGCACTCGGGGTTGCCCGCTGCATATCGATGCCAACACGCAGAGCCTTTAATCTCTCCGCCTCCAGCAGGTCGGGAATCTTTACGAAATCACTGTCCCCCAGATGGGCATTGCGATCGTGATAGGCCCGTTTCATGGACTCAATCAGCAGGTGCGCCCGATCCGCCTGCCGCATGGATTTCAGGTCGTCATGCTTCAGTTGTCCGAAGATATGCGCCAGTGTCATACCGCCGGAGGAGGGCAACGGTGCAGAAATTATGTGATATCCCTGATAGTCGAACTGCACCGGCTCCCGTTCAATCACCCGATAGGCTGCCAGATCGGCTTCGCGAATCAGGCCGCCATCGCGTTTCATATCCGCAACCAAGCGGCCCGCCG
>Ga0210039_1001503_pt1 | contig 21326 bp, 21 predicted proteins | sample CryGeyCG2114_250_3_FD_185460 | JGI IMG/M metagenome (GOLD analysis project Ga0210039, IMG submission 185460) | Groundwater microbial communities from aquifer - Crystal Geyser CG17_big_fil_post_rev_8/21/14_2.50 (SPAdes) (version 2) | ecosystem: Environmental > Aquatic > Deep subsurface >...
CTCCAAGGTTTTGGAAACCTTATTATCATAGAGACCTCCAAGGTTTTGGAAACCTTGGAGGTCTAAACGAAACTAAGTAATAACATTTCTTATTGTTCTTTCGTATAAGACAACCCGTACGCTTAATTTTTATAAACAATTTAAAATAACTGTTATGAAAAAATTTGCAATGTTATTCTGTACTGCATTATCAGTATGTTGTGCCTATAGTCAAATTAATTTTACTGGGTACTTGACAGATGAAAAAAATGATAAATTAAAAGATGTAACCATCAATGTTTATGATCAAAATGAATTAATTTCAACAGAAATAGTTTCAAAGAAATTCTCTTATGATTTAAGTGTTAACACCTATTACACGTTAGAATTGGTTAAGGATGGTTTTTTTACAAAACGAATTGCTATTTCAACTTTTGGAGCTAAAAACTCAACAGAACCTTTTCTATTTGCGGTTGAAATGTTAATGAAGCAACAAGGAAAAGATAATTTAGACACTGATTTTCCATCAGCATTAATTGAATATCAAAAAAATAAACAGTGTTTTAGTTACAATGCTTCCTATGCTAAAAACATAAAGAAGGAGCAAGAGGAAGTGTTAGTTAACCAAAATAAATAATCAGCTCAATAACATTTTAATGGCATCTATCATTCCGCCTGTTGTATATTCAGAGGCAACAGCATCAATTCTTAAGTTGTTTTTTTGAGCTACTTTTGCTGTTTCAGGACCAATGTAGATAAGTGCTATATTGTTTGTTGGAATGTCAAGTTTTAAAAAAGCATTCACACAAGAGGCACTTGTAAAGGTAATAAAATCAAGAGGTTGACTAAGGAGCTGTTTTAATTCTTTTTTGGTATAAAAAATGGGCGTGTTTTGATATGTTTTTATCGAAAATACCTGTGCTGCTCGTTGTTTTAATTGATTAATTAAATTATCGTTAGCTAATTCAGATAAGGGTATAAAAATTTTTTCATTTGGCAGTATTGGAATTTCTTTTCCCAACACAGCAGCTTTAAACTCTTTAGGCATAAAATCTACATTTAATCCCAGTTTCTCTACTGTTTCTTTTGTTTTTTGCCCAACAACAGCAATTTTTGCTTTAAATAAGTCTTTTCTAATAACTTCAAAAAAAGTAGTTACTGCATTATAGCTTGTAAAAACAATCCAATCAAATTGATGTTGATTAAAAACTAGTCGTAGTTCTTTTTTATTAATAGCTTCCAACTGAATTAAAGGTAAAGAAATTACCTTGGCACCTAATGCTTTTAATTGATTTGAAAATAAGACTGACTGGGCTTTTGGTCTTGTAATTAATATGGTTTTACCGTTAAGAAACATTAGTTAAAAGTGCTTTTTTTTTGAGTTCAACTTCTTCTTTAAGAGCAAGAGCAAGTTGTCTTGCTAAAGTTCTTTTATCGTTAATACTTCCACTTATTGTTTTTCTTGCAAAAAATTCACCGTCTTTGGTAGCAAAAATTCCTTCTATGGAAATTTCTGTGGCTGTGGCTGTGGCATAAGCTGCCATAGGCAAGTTACAACCTCCTCCTAGAGCAATTAAAAAAGCTCTTTCGGCATCGGCAGCATCTTTTGTGGGTTGGTGTGATAATTTTTTCACTAAATCATAGATGTAACCATCTTTATCTATCATTTCTATGGCTAAAATTCCCTGTCCAACAGCAGGAAGCATAACATCAGTATCAAAAATTTCAGTTGCAACATCTATCATATTCATTTTCTGAAGACCTGTTGCTGCTAAAATAATTGCATCATAATTTCCTTTCTCCATTTGTGCAATTCTTCCATCTACATTTCCCTGAATGAATTTATACTCTAAATCAGGTCGTGTTTGTTGCAATTGAACACTTCTTCTTAAACTTCCTGTTCCAACTACTGACCCTGAAGGTAATTCCTTCAATGTTTTTCCCAATTTTGAAATAAGCACATCTCTAACATCTTTTCTTGGTGTAACAGTAATTACGCGCAAACCAAAAACATCTTCTGTGGGAACGTCTTTAAAACTATGTACAGCAACATCTATTTCTCCAGCCAACATGGCTCGTTGCAATGCAGAAGTAAAAGCCCCTACTACACTAATATCTCCCTCATCACCACTAGTTTTAATTATTTTTGTTTCAAATTCGTAAGTTGGTTCTAGTTTCATGAGTTGTTCAACAATCCAATTGGTTTGAGTAAGAGCTAATTTACTTCCTCGTGTACCTACAACTATTTTTCGTTTTGGAACAAAAATATCCACACTATTAACCGCCAAGATATTTTTAGCTGTGTTAATAGGATTATCAGTTTGATGAAGATTTTGAGCTATTTCCTTAATTGCTTCAATTGATGGTTTTGATATTTTTCTAAGTAATCGATGAGTAAATCTTTTTAATACTATTTCTGTATGCTTGTCAATGTTGCCTAATTTCGGAAATAGCCATTTTAATTCTTCATTTCTTATGTCATCCAAATTATTCCAATAAGCTTCAATTACAGGTGCTACTTTTCTATTTTTTAGCCAAACAGAAAACCAATCTACTTCCTGATTAACAATGGTTCTTGCCATTGGAATTTCATCATATCTTTTCAGTAAACCTTTGTATGTTATTTTTTTAATATCATCTAAATCAAATAATTTAATGTTATCATGTTCTTTTAGATTAGGATTAAAGTTTCGAGGGACACCAAAATCTAAAAATAATTTACAACCTCCAGATTGGAGTGCAAAATTTGCCCTCGGGCATTTACTTTCTGCCATGGTTTCTTCATGGAGTAAGTTTATTTCTCCTTGCGTTCCTCCAATAATGATATTAGCTTCAGAAAGTGCTGCATGTATTTGATCCATTTGAACAGCTTCTCCATTCCACTCTACTGCCATCTCTTGAGCTCTTTCAAAATCGTGGCTGGCAACATATAATTTTTTGATTTTAGTTCTATCCAATACAGTGTTTACTAAATTCGCCATATTGCCTGTTCCTATAACTAAAAAAACAGATTCTTCAAACTTATAACCTTCTTGTTCTATCAGTTCAAATCCAACAGTTGCTAGCGATGCTGAAAATTTTCCAATATTAGTTTCTTGTCTTACTTTTTTCCCTGTATGAATTGCATGTCGAATAAGCTCATCCAATACGGCTCCTATTGTATTTTCTTCTCTTGCTAAAGCTAAAGCTTCTCTAATTTGACCTGTAATTTGGTGTTCTCCAACCGCTTGCGATTCTAATCCTGCTGCTGTTGAAAATAAGTTTCGGATAGCAATTTCACTGTCTGGTAATATAGATAAAAATTGACGATAATTGCCAAACCTATTAAAATATGATAAAATAGCGTCATTATTTTCGCCATAAGCATAAATAGATAATCTATTGCATGTTGAAATTATAAAAATCTCTTTATAATTTTTTTTAAGAAATTTTAAGGCTTCTCTGGTTTGTTCTTTATTAAGTGCTAATCGCTCTCTGATTGCAATAGAAGCAAACCTATGACTTAATTCAACTCCGATTATTTTATTCATTCTTCCGTTTGTTCTATACCGAAACCAAATAGAATTTCGGAAAATGGATACATTTTGGTTTCGAGTATATTTAATTCTATTCTAAATAAGAATGCAAATTTATTAAAAAATTTACGGGTAATACATGAATAAAGTCAATTCAATTGAAATTAATATAAAATGGTGTATTTAAAAGTGTCTGTCTATAAAATCAAACAAGAGGTCATAACCCCTTGTCAATACTATAAAGTTTGATTTACAGAATACGCTAGTTAAATTTTTCTCATTCTCAAACTTAAAGGTGTAACTTCTAGATATTCATCTGCCTGAATAAATTCCATAGCTTCTTCTAACGAAAATTTAATTTTTGGAGCAATTTTAACCGCTTCATCTGTTCCAGATTTACGCATGTTAGTAAGTTGTTTTCCTTTTGTTAAATTAATTTCTAAATCATTATCTCTTGTGTGTTCTCCAACTACTTGTCCTTTATAAATAACATCGCCTGGCTCAATAAAAAATCGACCTCTATCTTGTAATCTATTTATTGCAAAAGCTGTTGAAGGCCCTGCGTCCATTGAAATTAAAGACCCTTTATTTCTTTCAGGAATTTCTCCTTTGAAAGGACCAAATTCTCTGAATCGATGTGTCATAACTGCATTTCCTGCTGTAGCTGTTAACATATTATTTCTTAATCCTATCAAACCACGAGATGGAATATCAAATTCTAAATGTTGCAAATCTCCTTTTGGTTCCATTACCAACATATCTCCTTTTCTTTGAGATACTAAATCAATGGCTTTACTAGAATATTCTGCAGGAACATCAATAACCAATGTTTCGTAAGGCTCGTGTTTTTGACCATTAACTTCTTTAAAAAGTACTTGAGGTTTACCAACTTGCAACTCATAACCTTCTCTTCGCATGGTTTCTATTAAAACAGATAGATGCAAAACACCTCTTCCGAAAACAATAAATTTATCTTCCGAACCAGTTTCTTCAACACGCATTGCTAAGTTTTTTTCGAGTTCTAAATATAAACGGTCTCTTAAATGCCTAGATGTAACGAATTTTCCTTCTTTTCCAAAAAATGGAGAATTGTTAATGGTAAACAACATACTCATTGTTGGCTCATCAATAGAAATTCGAGTTAATTCTTCTGGATTGTTTAAATCTGTGATGGTGTCTCCAATTTCAAAATCTTCAATACCAACAATGGCACAAATATCTCCACTTCTTGCTTTAGTTACTTTCACCTTTCCCATTCCTTCAAAAACAAACAATTCTTTAATCCTAATTTTCTTTTTAACGCCTCCTTGCTTACAAATGGTGTAATCTTTATTTTCTTCTAAATCTCCTCTAAAAATTCTTCCTATAGCAATTCTTCCAACAAATTTGGAATAATCTAAAGATGTAATTTGCATTTGCGGTGTTCCTTCAATATAAGGAGCTTCTGGGATATTTTCTATAATAGCATCTAATAATGGAATAATATTTTCTGTTGGTTTGTTATGATCTGTACTCATCCACCCATTTTTAGCTGAACCAAAAATAGTTGGAAAATCTAACTGATCTTCTGTTGCGTCTAAACTAAACATTAAGTCAAAAATAGACTCTTGAACTAAGTCTGGCGTACAATTTTCTTTATCAACCTTATTCACTACAACTATTGGTTTCAATCCTAATTCTAAAGCTTTACCTAACACAAATCGAGTTTGTGGCATAGCACCCTCAAAAGCATCAACCAAAAGCAACACACCGTCAGCCATTTTTAACACACGCTCCACTTCTCCACCAAAATCAGCGTGACCCGGTGTGTCAATAACATTTATTTTCACGCCATTGTAGTTTACACTCACGTTTTTAGCCAAAATAGTTATCCCTCTTTCTCTTTCCAAATCATTGCTGTCTAACAATAATTCGGTTCGTTCCACCCGGTCTTCAAACACCTTACATTGGTCTATAATTTTATCAACTAAAGTGGTTTTTCCATGGTCAACGTGGGCTATAATAGCTATATTTCTTATCGATTGCATATTTTTTTTTTAAGGCTGCAAAAGTAGAATTGTTTTTTTGATTATAGGATTTTATTTAGCTTATTATTTGAAACTATAGGAGCTGTAATGATTTATCAAGCTTTCATTAACAAAGGAGCTTCCTATTTTAGCTTCTATTCTTGTTTTCTTAATGCAAGTATTTAAGTTTATGAATAAGCATTTCTGCTGTGAATTATCTTTAATTTTACCGACTTAATTTACATATAAATGAACAAAAATCTACGGATCGTTTTTATGGGTACGCCCGATTTTGCTGTTGAATCACTAAAAATTTTGGTTAAAAGCAACTACAACATTGTTGGCGTTATTACTGCTCCCGACAAACCAGCGGGAAGAGGTCAGCAAATAAACAAATCGGCAGTTAAGGTTTATGCCGAAAAACAGGCAATTCCTCTACTCCAACCCAGTAATTTAAAAGATGAGCATTTTTTAAGCCAACTAAAAAAACTGAATGCCAACTTGCAAATTGTAGTTGCTTTTAGAATGTTGCCTGAAGCAGTATGGAATATGCCAGTTTTAGGCACATTTAATCTGCACGCTTCACTCCTCCCACAATATAGAGGTGCGGCTCCTATTAATTGGGCGATAATAAATGGCGAAAAAGAAACAGGAGTTACAACCTTTTTTCTGCAACACGAAATTGATACAGGAAACATTATTTTACAAGAAAAAGTGAGCATTAGTGAAAACGAAACAGCAGGAGAATTACACGATAAATTAATGCTGTTGGGAGCTAAATTAGTGCTAAAAACGGTTCAACAAATTGAGCATAATTCAATAAATCCACAACCTCAAAACACCAATCAATCGTTGAAATTAGCTTATAAAATTTTCAAACCCTTTTGCAAAATTGATTGGAACAAACCCATCAATGAAATTCATAATCACATTAGAGGTTTGAGTCCTTACCCAACTGCTTTTACTTTTTTAAAACATAAACAATCAAGTAAGGTAATTAGCTGCAAAGTATTCAAATCTAACTTAATAAATGAAAAACATAAGTTGAAAACAGGAACTATTGTTGCAACAAAAAATGAACTTAAAATAGCTGTTGATGAAGGCTTTATTTCTATTTTAGAATTACAACCCGAAGGTAAAAAAAGAATGAACGTAACCGATTTTTTAAATGGAACTTCCATCAATGACATCGAATTACAGTTAAATTAATCACAAAAATAAACTCATCCACTCGTTGCTCTCATTCGTTAAATATTATAGGCATTTAGAAAAGCATATTGTACAATTTATAGCTGCTGAATTTTTTCTACAACTTATCAATAGTGCTTTTATGGCAATTATGCTTATTTATATGGAAAAAGTAGGCTTTAAAGACCATGAAAGTGCATCCTTTGTTTCTTTTCGGTTTTTAGGCGTGTTGTTGTTTGCTTTTCCGTTAGGTTTATTCATAAAAGGACGAAAACTAAAACCTATATTTTATTTTTCATCTATTGCCACTCCTACACTAGCTTTGATTATTATTTATGCCATTTCTATTCAGCAAAGAGAGTTGCTTTATGTGAGTTTGTTTTTATGGGGAACAAGTTTTATAGGAATTCAAATTTCTGCAATTCCTTATATTTTGAGAAATGCAAAAAAACAGACGCATACCGAAGCCATCACATTAAGCTATTCAACTTGGAGTTTGGCTAATATTTTTAGCGGTGTAATTATTTATAGTTTAAAAAATATGAATCCTGAATTGTTTGATGAAAAACTGATTTTGCAAATTATTTGCTCTATCGGATTTATTGGTACTTTCTTCATTTTTAGTATTAAACATACCGAACACCTTCCTGCTTTAACTAAAAAAAGAACTAATTTAAAGGAATTTGATTGGATAATCATTTTTAAAGCGTTAATTCCGACCATGATAATTGCTGTGGGTGCTGGATTAACGATTCCTTTTGTTGGTTTATTCTTTTATAAAATACACGGCTTAGATTCCGATCAATTTGCAATTATAAGTGCTTTTGCAACGCTCATAGTTTTTAGTATGGTACTTTATGTTCCTATAATTAAAAATAAATTAGGTTATAAATTAGCTGTTCCTTTAACGCAAACCATTGCTATAGTTGCTCTTATTGTATTGGCTTTTACTGAAATTATGCCTTTTAAATGGGCTGTTTATATTGCCGTTGTTGCTTATATTATTCGTCAACCATTAATGAATATGGCTGGACCTATGACTTCAGATATTGTAATGAAATATGTGGGAGAACGCAATCAAGAAATGATGAGTGCATTAACATCGGCAGTTTGGTCGGGAAGTTGGTTTATTAGTTCTGTTATTTTTCAGATATTACGACAACTAGGACTACAATATGTTTATGTTTTCTTAATTACCGCAGCTCTTTATTTTCTTGGTGTGTTGATGTATTATTTACTTATTTTAGATTACGAGAAAAAAATAAAAAAAGGAATAATTGGAAAATAACCTAATTATTATTACTTTAGCGTTGTTAATAACAACCTGATTACGAAAAGAATACTAACATATTGTTTTTTACTATTTTTCATTTTTTTTGTTGCATGCAATAAGAAGGCAAATAAAATTGAACCAGAGCCTATTTTTCTTCCCACTACTACACCTTCTGTTTTCTCGCAAGTATTCACAACCTCTAATAGCAGTTTGCCTAATAATTTCATAAATGATATTGAAATTGTTGGGTCAATAAAAAAAATAGCAACAAACAACGGACTTGCTCTTTTTGATGGAACAAATTGGACTATTTTAAACACTTCTAATTCAAGTTTACCCAGCAATATTGTTCACTTTGTGAAAACAAATGGATTGACAACATGGATTGCAACAGACAATGGTTTAGTTAGCTATGATGGTGTTTCAATGATTATTTATAAAAGTCAGAACTCACCTTTGCCCAGCAATCGTATTAGGAGTATAGAGTTTGACAATGCAGGCAAAATTTGGATAGGTACTTTCAGTGGTGGCGGTTTAGTTGGTTTTGATGGTGTAAACTGGGAAGTTTTTACTCCTGCTAATTCTGATTTACCTAATAATTCGGTTTCAGTAATTAAAAAAGATATTAATGGGAAATTATGGTTGGGAACTGCTTCTGGTTTTTCTGTTTTTGATGGAGTTACTTTTATAAATTTTAATCCTACAAACTCTTCACTTCCAAGCCCTAGTGTTTTTTCAATCACACACGATGCTAACAATGTTACTTGGATAGGTACAAATGGAGGTTTAACTCGTTTTGATGGTGTGAATTGGCAAAACTTTACCATGCAAAATTCAGGACTCCCTTTAAATCTTGTTCGCAGTATCACTTTAAAAACCACCAATGAAATCTACATTGGAATGGCTGGGCAAGGATTAGCTCTTTTCAATTATTCCAATAACAATTGGACGCATTTAAACAGCAATAATTCTAACCTTCCTAATAATTTTATCACTGATGTTTCAATTGCAATAGATAATGTTGTTTGGATTGCAACTGAGAATGGTATTGCACTAAAAGAATAGAATCTGAATTTTAGAATAATAATCGACTCCGTTTAAAATTAAAAGGTCTGTTTAATCGATTGGTTAAGTTTGTCTAGTATTTTTTTAGTTGTTTCGCAAGTATATGTTTTTGACCGATACATTTCAACCCATTTTATTCCTGCTATTGAATTTGTTAAAAAAAGTTCATCTGCTTGAAGCAACATGCTTCCTGTTATCATTCCTTCTATAACATTAATGTTCATTTCATTAGCAATTTCTATAATTTGACCTCTTGTAATCCCTTCAGTACATCCCTCTTCAATGGCAGGTGTATAAAGTGTGTTGTTCTTGTATAAAAACACATTGGAACTTATTGCCTCTACAATTCTATTGTGCTGATTAACCATTAAACAATCATCTAATTGATGTTCTGTTTTATAAATACCAGTAATGATGTTTGGTATTTTGTTGGTAGTTTTTATTTGAGATAAGGGTGTGTTAAATAATATTATTCCATTATAGATATCTATTTTCAATCCTTTTGTATTAAGTTCAAACAGATTATTAGAAATTGAAGTGGCCTCAATAACAAAGGATTTTGTATCATTTTTAGGTGTATATAACCCCTCTCCTACTCTAAAAACAGTAATTCTAACCCTTCCTCCTTTTTTGATATTATTTTTATCAATAAGATGAATAATTTGTTCTTTTAGTTTTTCAAATGTCATTGGAATGCTTTTCATTCTCAAAATGTCCATTCCTTTTTTTAATCTTTCGAAATGATTATCAAGAAAAACAGGTTTTCCATTTATTACTCTAATTGTTTCAAAAACAGCATCTCCATATTTGAATGCTCTATTGTTTATGGAGAAAATTTTTTCATCTTCTTCATAAAGAAAACCATCTAAATTAATATATCTTTTTGAACTCAAATTAAGTTGTTTTTTAATTGCATAAGGTTGGAATTAGACTCGATTTTTATTCCTTTCATTCCTACATTTTTTGCAGCTTCAACATCCCTTTCACTATCTCCAATAAAAAAAGAAAGCGATTTATCAATAGAAAATCGTGCAATGGACTTTTCTAATAGCTGTGATTTTGGTTTTCTGCAAATGCAATTTTCATTTTCGGAGTGGTGAGGACAATAATAAATTGATAAAATATCTATTCCAACTTGTTTAAATTTAGTTAACATAAATTCGTGTACGATATTTACGTCCTTATGGTTATAAATTTTTTTGGAAATTCCGCCTTGGTTTGTAATTACAACAAATTCATACCCTTTATTTTGGGCTATTTTTAAAAAATCAAAAACACCTTCATTTATTTCAAAATCAGTTATTTTAAAGGTATATTCTCCTCTTTCTTTATTAATAACTCCATCTCTGTCTAAAAAAATTACTTTACGCATGAGTTTAGTTTATGAGGTTAAAAATTTAGTGCATTCATTAATTGAGCAACAAAATTCATAAAAGCTCCAGGAACAAAAATAAGTGTAAATAAAAAGCCAAAAACTGCTCCCCAAGTATGAGCATCATGAGCCACATTATCGTTGCTTCTTTTATCCATATAAATTTCATAGGCTAAATAAAGAACTCCAAACAACAAAGGATTAATAGTAAAAGGAAGAAAGATAATACCTATTCCACCTGTAAAAGGCATGAATGCAATAGCGGCAAACAACACTGCTGAAACAGCTCCAGAGGCTCCAACAGCATTATAGGAATAATTATCTTTGTGCCTAACCAAGGAAGGCAATGAAGCTACTGCTATTCCTCCAATATAAATAAACAAATAATAAGCAATGCCTAAAGCACCTAATTCATTGATTAAAATGGATTCTACTATATTTCCAAAGCTATACAGTACATACATATTAAAAATCAGGTGAAAAATATTATGTTTATCATGTATAAAAGCATGCGTGAACAAGCGATACCATTCTTTGTTATGGATTACTTGATAGGGATTAAACAATAATTTTTGATAAAGTTCAGGCTTGTTATTTGCTGTAAAAGAAATAATTGCGGTAATAATTATAATTAAAATAGTTATGCTCATGTAATATGTTTTCTGATTGGTGTAACTTGTAATTTGTTTACAAGTTTATTCGCAAAGACAATCAAGTTTAATTCCTTCAAATGAAATATTTACAATTGTTGCAATGTCTTCTTTTTCTTCTGCGGTAGATAATCGTCTTGGTTCGCATGTTTCTATTAAAAGAGTAATCATTCTTCCATCAGCTAATTTTCCTTCTATTTGGTATTCAGGACAAGGTTCTCTTGTTGTGGAACTTTCTGAAAAATTTACTTTAGCACGTTGAAAAAAAGTTTTATCTAAATCTGAAATAGTTATATTATTACATTCAAGCACGCAAGCTATATGTTTATTTATAATTTTAAGCTCTGTATCTTCAATAAATTCTAATACCCTTCCTTCGGGAAGCCATGAGGAGCGAGCATCATCGCCAGAATAGAAGATTGCCCAAACCATTACACAGCCAAGTCCAAAACCTATGAGGTAAAATTTTAATCTATTTATAAACTTGTCCATGTTTTTTTAATTGAAATAACACATTTTTCTCCCGTAATCTCGATAGTTTCGATAGCTATCGGAATCGGGACACTGATTATTGCAGAATTTTCAACCTCTAAATCTCTACCTACATTGCCATTAACAACAAGTTAATGTCTTTGTAAGGCAAGTTAAAAGTCTCTGCTAAGTATTTATTGGTTAGTATTCCTTTATAGATATATACGCCATTTTGAATTCCCACATACGATTTAATCATAGATTCAATTCCACCAAATTCACCTGTATCTATAATTGTTGGTGCTATAACATTGCTCAGAGCATAAGAAGCCGTTCTTGCAACTCTAGATGCTATGTTTGGAACACAATAATGAATTACTCCATGTTTTGTGAAAACAGGTGCTTGGTGACTTGTTAATTCAGAAGTTTCTACACATCCTCCTTTATCTATACTAACATCTACAATAACTGAAAGGTTTTTCATTTTTTCTACCATTTCTTCGGTAACAATAATTGGTGCTCTGCCAATCTTGCTACTTATTGCTCCAATAACCACATCGGCAGATTTCAATGATTTCATCAATACTTTTGGTTGGAGTATTGATGTTTGTAAGCGTTGTCCGATAACATCCTGAACTCTTCTCAATTTATGAATGTTGTTATCGAAAATTTTTACAGATGCACCTAACCCAATAGCTGCACGGGCAGCATATTCGCCTACGGTTCCTGCTCCTAAAATAACTACTTCTGTGGGAGATATACCTGAAATCCCTCCAAACATTTGCCCTTGTCCTTTTCGTTCGCTATTTAAATATTCTGCAGCAATTAAAATAGCTGTATTTCCTGCAATTTCACTCATAGCAGTTACAATGGGTAAAACACCATCGGAATCTTTTATAAAATCAAAAGCTATGGCAGTTATTTTTTTTGAAATTAACTTTTTTATGAAATCTTTCGGTTGAATAGGTAGTTGCAAAGCAGATATAAGCAATTGACCGTGTTGCATCATGTCTAGTTCATCTATTGTTGGAGGCTCAACTTTTAGTATCATTGTTGCCTTATATACTTCTTCAGTTCCATAAACAATTTGAGCTCCTGCTTCACTATAATCTCTATCACTAAAACTACAACCTTCTCCAGCTCCTGTTTCAATGATTACTTCATGTCCATTATTAACTAATAAAGCAACAGCATCAGGAACCAACGTAATTCGTTTTTCTTGCATAGAAGTCTCTTTGGGTATTCCTATTTGCAAATTACTTTTCTTTCTAGCTATTTCAAGTGTTTCTTCTTGAGGCATAAAGCCATGAGCTAAGGATTTGAGTAAGTCATCTGATGTGGGCATATCTTTTGATATTAAATGAGTTTGGAAAAACTATTAATTGCTACAAATTTATAAAATACAATTTACTCTTCTATGGTTATTTTGCGTTTATTATTTCTAAGTGATTTTATTTTGATTTTTAAACAGTTATTTGGCAACAAACCAACTATCTTTTCTGGCCATTCAATGAAACAAAGATTTCCACTATATAAATAATCTTCTAATCCAATATCATAGGCTTCTAGTTCGTTTTCTATTCTATAAAAATCGAAATGATATATTTTTTTATTGTCATGTGTTAGGTATTCATTAACAATCGAAAATGTAGGACTTTGAATGGTGTCCACCACTTTTAATTGGTGGCACAATTGTTTAATTAGCGTTGTTTTACCTACTCCCATTTCTGCATAAAACGCAATGACTTTATGTTTTCCTATTGCTTCTAGTAATTGCTGAGCTATTTCAGGAAGTTCTTCTAATGTAAAAGCATTAAGTTTAATTTCAGAAACTTGTTTCATATTTAACTATATAATTTTTTATTTTTCCAAAATTAAGACATTATTCAACTCAAAATATCTTTTTAAATCTACATTCAAAAAGTGTGTGGAATCGGTTGTTATTTCTGCTGAAGGCAGATAACCTGATGCTGGTAATGGCTGCAAATAAACAGGGTTTTGATGCTTGATGGTTGTTTTAATTTTTTCTAATTTTTCCATACGATTATCGTAAGCAGTTGCATAATTTTTATGAATTTGAAATGTAGCCACAACAAACACCATCACCCCTATTGTGTTTGTTGCTAAAATAACTTTTTTAAGCCTTTCTGAAATATGAATTTTACTTCCTAATAATACTAAATACCTGATTAGCAATATTACTATTAGAACTGAAGAAACTGTGGTTATTCTTTCTGGCGATAAAGCACCTAAAGGAATTACTGCAATTAAATGATTAATAAAAACAACAATGCCAATTATTATGCATGCATATAAGAGTTCTTTTATAGGTTGGAAATTATTTTTATTGGTTTTGATAATGGTTGAGAATAAAAAAGGTATTCCTAAAAATAGAGCTGGTAAAAATGTTTTATGAAATTGAAAAAATAAGGTTTTTACAGTTGCATAACCTGTGTAAAGAATAATATTTTGCCAACTAAGGTCGGGTGTTATGTTATCTCTTAATTTAGTTCCTTCACTAAAATAAATTATCAAAAAGCCAATTGATAATAATGTAATTGCAATTATAAATGGCAATGAAGCTCTAAAGGTTGGCTTTTCTTTCAATACAATACCAATTAAAAACAGAACAACAATAATTGTCATAGTTTCATTAGAGCCTCCTATTAAAATTGATGAAACTATGAGTAACAAATAATCCCAACTGTTTTTTTCTTTCTTAAAAAACACACTTAGTAATAATAATAGTGCGATGGTACTATAAAAATAAACAACAGAACCTGTAAACCAAAACCAGCTATCATTCGGTGAAAGCGTGCAAAAAAATAAAATAGACATTAAAATTAGTGCATAAAAAAACAAATTTTTGGTTTCTACCGAAAAGTAATGAACTGCATTTTTTAACAATCTAAAAATGGCTAACAACAACAATCCAAACGAAACTAAATTATAGCTTAATAAAAAGTAAGAATAATGATTCAGAGGAATTAAATATGCTAGTAAAAAATTAGAAGAAAATCTTCCGTGCCAACCAAATTGAAGGTTATGGAAAATATCAAAAGAATTTTTGGTTTTAATTTCTGAAAGAAAATAAAAATCATCAGCCGCAAAACGGTTAAAATAAGCTATTGAGACAAAAAAGAATAGCCAAAAAAGTGTTTGAATATAGAAATAAGGACGTAAGGAGAATGTCATAAAATATGTATCATAATTAGAGTTTGTCCATAATGTTCGATATCTTCCCCGAAAAACAGCCTGTCCCGACTTTTCGGGAGGGCAGGCTGTTATTCTCGACTTTAAAGATAGGCATTAATTAGTTATTAGGTTCGTTTCTATAAATTCAACCATAGCATTATGTTGATTGGGATGAAACCATTTATAATCTTCCGAACGCTCAAACCAAGCAATTTGCCTTTTTGCATACCTGCGGGTATTCACTTTAATTTTTTCTACAGCTATCTCTAAGGTTGTTTTGTGTTCCATGTAATCAAACAGTTCTTTGTAGCCAACCGTATTCAGCGCATTTTTTTCTTTAAAGGAAATAACACTTTCAACTTCAGCCAACAAACCCATTTCCATCATTATTTCAACACGCTTATTGATACGTTCATTCAGTTCTTCCTTCGGACGATTAAGTGCAATTTTAATTATTCTAAAATTTCTTGATTGCTTCACCCCTTTTCTTAGTTTGGAATAAGGTTGTTTCGCTAGCATACAAACTTCAATTGCTCTGATAACTCGTTTGACATTATATAGGTCGATTTCATTATAAAAATCAGGATCGAGTTGTTTCAATTTTTCTTGCAACAAACCAATGCCATATTTTTGGTGTATTTGGTTTAATTCTGCTCTTATTTCTGCATTTCCTTCAGGTAAATCGGCATCAAAACCATTACATATCGCATCGAGATACAACCCAGAACCTCCTGTTAAAATAACAATAGGATGTGTTTGAAATAAATTATCTAAAAGCGGTATAACTTCTTGCTCATAATCATTTACATTAAAATCTTGATGAATGGAATGTGAATCAACAAAATGATGTTTCACTCCTTGCATTTCTTCAACTGAAGGTTTTGCTGTTCCAATGCTCAACTCTTTGTAAAATTGCCTAGAATCGGCTGAAATAATTTCTGTATTAAAGTGCTGAGCAAGTTGAACGGATAAAGAAGTTTTTCCTACTGCTGTTGGTCCTGCTATTACAAGTAAGGTTGCTTGCATTATTGATAATCATCAAAATCATCAAATCCATCAAAAATATCATCTTTATAAAGTTCTTCATCTTCAAAATCATCATCTAACTCTTCTATAAGGAGTATTTCATTCATTATATCTTCATCGGAAAGCACATTGTTTTTAGAGTTTTGTTTTGGAGCTTTGCCTTCGCTGTGAACTAATTTTGGAAAATCGCCTTTCTTTTCTTTTACCGAAATTTCGAGTAATTCAATAAAGAAATTCCACATATTTAAAAAATCGTAAGTATATAACAAATGGCAACCTACACAGTTAATTCCTTCTTTTATAGTGGTTTGATTCATTATTAGCTTCTCTTCATCGCCTTCAGAAATCCCCATATCAAACAAAGAGATTTCTTGTCCTTTGTTCCAATCAAAATCGCTTAAATAAAAAGATGCCATTTGAGAATTATCAAAACCAAATGAAGTTAGAATACAATTATGAAAATCTTCAAAATTTTGATGGCTGTTTATTTCGATGTCACGAAAAACATTTTTTTCTCCTTCTATTAATACTCTAAATTTGTATGTACTCATTTTTTTTAGTTTGGTGTTAGTTAGTAGTTAGGTGTTAGTAGTTAGGTATTAGTAGTTTAAGAGTTGTTAACTTACCCCTAACTACTAACTACTAACACCTTATTACTAATCCCTTATTTTCAATTTAACTTCTTTTCCTTTCTTTAGCATAAATTGATAAGCTGCTTCATACGAGTTTTCAATATCGCCTTCTAAAATTGCTTCTCTAATTGCATCTTTAATAATTCCTATTTCTCGGCAAGGTTTTAAGTTAAAGGTTTTCATAATTAGCTCACCTGAAATTGGAGGTTGCCAGTTTCTGAGTTGGTCTTTTTCTTCTACTTCTTTTAGTTTTTGTTTAACCATTTCAAAATTAGCCAAATATTTTTTAACTTTTTCAGGATTTTTGGAAGTAATATCTGCACTACAAAGCGTCATTAAATCATCAATATCTTCTCCTGCTTCAAAAAGTAGCCGTCTAACCGCGCTATCACTAACTGTTTCCTTAACTAAGGCTATTGGTCTAAGATGAAGAAGCACTAATTTCTGCACATATTTCATTTTGTTGTCCAAAGGAAGTTTTAGATTTTTGAATATTGCTGGAACCATTCTTGCTCCTTTGTCTTCATGTCCATGAAAAGTCCAACCAGCATCTTTGTCAAACCGTTTTGTTGCTGGTTTTGCTATGTCGTGCAAAATTGCAGCCCAACGCAACCAAAGATTATCTGTTTTTAAGGCAATATTATCTAATACTTCAATGGTATGATAAAAGTTATCTTTATGCCCTTTGCCATTTATTATTTCTATACCTTTTAAGTTATCCATTTCTGGAAAAATTAAAGCCAACAAACCTGTATCAAAGAGTAGTTTAAACCCAATTGAAGGTTGTTTTGCCGTAATAATTTTATTGAGCTCGTCAATAATACGTTCTTGCGAAACAATGGATATTCGTTCTTTGTTGCTTGAAATAGAAGTTAGTGATGTTTTCTCTATTTTAAAATTAAGTTGGGTTGAAAAACGTATGGCACGCATCATTCTCAACGGATCGTCAGAATAGGTTATATCTGGATTTAAAGGTGTTTTTAGTACTTTCTTTTGTAAATCACCAATACCATTAAAAGGATCTATTAATGCACTAAAATTATCATTTTGAAGACTCAATGCCATTGCATTTATTGTAAAATCTCTTCGGTTTTGATCATCTTCTAATGTTCCATCTTCTACTATTGGTTTTCGAGAACCTCTTTGATAGGATTCTTTTCTTGCTCCAACAAATTCAACTTCATATCCATTGAAATTGAGCATAGCTGTTCCAAAATTTTTAAACACCGTTACTTTTATGTTGTTGCCAATTTGTTTAGCCACTTCTTCGGCAAGAGCAATTCCAGAACCATTGCACACAATATCAATATCTTTGCAAGGTCGGTTTAGAAAAAAATCACGAACAAAACCTCCAATAACATAACTTTCAACATTTAATGCGTTTGATGCTTCACTTATATATTGAAATATAGGCTGTTGCAATAATTCTCGTATTGCTTCTTCTCTATGTATGGTTATTTCTTTATTCATTGCTATTTTCTTTTGTTACTATTCAGCTGATGTAAATATACTCAAATCACTTAGCTTTCCGAATTTTTGACTTACTCTTTTTGCCGTTATCTGCGTTAAAATTTTAAACCGTAGCTACGGCTATACTTGAAAATTTTGCCTTGATACCAACAAAAATAGTTTACTCAAATTACCCGAAAAGCTAAGTGATTTGAGTATAGAACTGAGTAACTTTTTTTTTACTACGAAACTCAAAGACACTAATGTTTAAAATTTTAATGCTAAACTAATTCCATTTACAACCTGATTGTTTTGAGTTACTTGAAAAGATGGTCTTACATCAAAAGATAAATTATCGTTCTTAGGAAAGCTGAAAAGATGTGCATCAACAGTGGCATCAATAATATTCAACGCATAAAAAACTCCTGCTAAAATAACAGATAAATCTCTGTTTCGTTGATAATAATTGACGTTAGATTCTAGGTTTTGGACAGACATAATCCCTTGATAATCATCAATTGTGTTGGGGTCGTCATCTAATCTTATTTTTAATGCATTTCTATATTTCGAATAAAATTTATCATTCTCTTTTGCAAAATAAACAGAAACACCTATTGCACCATATACTACAGGTATTTTCCAATATTTTTTATTATAAGCTTGACCCAATCCAGGAACTATAGCACTCATAAGAGCTGCTTTTCCTGGAGAATGAGGTTTCTCTTTTAATACAAAAATGGTATCCGTTTGAATTATTTTTGTTGTGTCTTGCGAAAAAACAGAATGCGTTGAAAATATGCATACAGAAACAGCTATAAGAAAGCTGAAGTTAAAAACACGGTATAAAAAAAAATCAACCATTTTTAGCTTGTTAGGATTGCAAAGGTACTGCTAAAACCCTAATAATTCAGTAATTCTATCTAATTCCGCTTCATCTTTGAAAGCGATAACCAATTTGCCTTTGCCTCTGTTATTTTTTTCGATGGAAACTTCCGATTTTAAAAATGTGGACAAATCTTCCTGAATTTTTAAATCAGAAAAAGATAAATTTTTTGGTGCTTTAACTGCTTTCTCTTTGGTTGAATTTTCTTCTTTTTTATCTTTTGCTATTTCTTCCACCTGACGAACAGAAAGTCCTTCAACAATAATCCGCTTTGCTATTTTTACTTGTAGTTTTTCGTCCGAAATATTAATCAAAGCACGAGCATGCCCCATAGAAAGTTCTTTTGTTCTAATTGCTAACTGTATTTCAACTGGAAGTTTAAGTAATCGGAGGTAATTGGCTACTGTTGAGCGTTTTTTACTTACTTTTTCACTTAATTGCTCTTGCGTTAAATTACATTCTTCAATCAATTTTTGGTAGCTAAAAGCAACTTCTATGGCATCTAAATCTTGCCGTTGAATATTTTCTACCAACGCCATTTCCAACATTTCTTGATCGTTGGCAATACGAATGAAAGCGGGAATTTCAGTTAGCCCTGCAATTTGAGATGCTCTAAACCTTCGTTCACCAGATATTAATTGAAATTTATCGTATCCCAACTTACGCACAGTAACAGGCTGAATAATTCCATATTCTTTAATAGATTCAGATAATTCTAACAATGCTTCTTTCTCAAACTGTGTTCGAGGTTGAAAAGGATTTGCTTCTATATTTTTAATTAAAACAGTAGAAACAGAACCTACTATTTGTTGATTTCCATCAGATTCTAATCTTGATTTAGAGGTAATGTCTGTATCTGAATTTTGAAGCAATGCTCCCAATCCTCTTCCTAATGCTGGCTTCTTACTCATCTTCTAATGCTATAATTTTTTCTTCCTTGCTCATTTTAGTCATACTATTTTTCTGAAGCACTTCTCGTGCTAAATTCAAATAGTTTATTGCTCCTTTGCTACTTGCATCGTGCATAATTATTGTTTTCCCATGGCTTGGTGCTTCACCTAAGGTTGTATTTCTTTGTATAATTGTATCAAACATCATGGTTTGAAAATGTGTTTTTACTTCTTCCACCACTTGGTTGGAAAGACGCAAACGAACATCATACATGGTTAATAAAAGACCTTCAATATCTAAATCTGGATTTAAACGAGCTTGAACAATTTTTATGGTATTTAATAATTTCCCCAAGCCTTCCAACGCAAAATATTCGCATTGAATTGGTATAATAACAGAATCGGCAGCGGTAAGAGAGTTTATTGTTATTAACCCTAAAGATGGAGAACAATCAATAATAATGAAATCATAATTATCTTTTATTTTCAACAATGAGTTTTTCATCATTTTCTCTCTATTAGGCATATTAATCAACTCAATTTCTGCACCAACCAAATCAATGTGTGCAGGTAATATATCTAAATTTGGTGAATCGGTATGTAAAATAGCATCTAAAGGCTCTATTTCGTTAATTATACACTCATAAATGCTGTTTTTTATGTTTCGAGGGTCAAAACCCACTCCTGAAGTTGAGTTGGCCTGAGGGTCAGCATCTACCAAAAGAACTTTGTATTCCAACACGCCTAAACCTGCGGCTAAATTAATAGCTGTTGTAGTTTTTCCTACTCCACCTTTTTGATTTGATATTGCTATTATTTTTCCCATATATTTTAAAATTATAGATTATAGATTATAGATTCTTGACTTTACTTTATTATACTTCGTGCCTCAGTTTATAAAATTTCGTTCAGAATGACACTATTAATCAAATTATTACATTGTTACATTATTACATTGTTACATTGCTACATTAACATCTTCTCACCTATATTCAACAAAATTAATTCTTTTCCTTTTGCCTTAAACTTTTCTATTGCTTCTTTGTGCTTAATTTCTATATATCCAAAGGTATCGTAATGAACACCTATAATTTTATTGCAATTAATAAAATCGGAAGCAATAATTGCATCATCAATTCCCATGGTAAAATTATCGCCAATGGGCAACACTGCAAAATCAAGTTTTTCAGAATTTCCTATCAGCTTCATATCCATTGTTAAGGCTGTATCTCCCGAATAATAAAATGAATTTTCCTCATTTTTAATCAAAAAACCACCTGGATTTCCTCCATAAGAGCCATCGGGCAACATACTTGAGTGAATAGCATTTGTATATTTTACTGTGCCAAAATCAAAACTCCAACTACCACCATGATTCATAGGGTGAACTTTTGTTATCCCTTTTTCCTGATACCAAGTTACTATTTCAAAATTAGAAACAAGCGTTGCATTTGTCTTTTTCGCTATGGTTTCGGCATCGGCAAGATGATCTTCGTGTCCGTGCGAAATTAAAATGTAATCAGGAGTTAATTTGTTTACATCAACGCTTTTAGCCTTAGGATTAGGCGAAATAAAAGGATCAAACAAAATGGTTTTTCCTTTTGTTTTTATTGAAAAACAAGCATGACCGTAAAAAGTAATTTCCATACTACAAATAAAATTAAAAGTAGGGTTAATCTTATACTTTAAGATGTTTATTTACCAACTATTTTTAAACAAAAGTTTGTTAACT
>Ga0210039_1001505_pt1 | contig 21303 bp, 18 predicted proteins | sample CryGeyCG2114_250_3_FD_185460 | JGI IMG/M metagenome (GOLD analysis project Ga0210039, IMG submission 185460) | Groundwater microbial communities from aquifer - Crystal Geyser CG17_big_fil_post_rev_8/21/14_2.50 (SPAdes) (version 2) | ecosystem: Environmental > Aquatic > Deep subsurface >...
TTAAATTAGTTGTACTAAAAAAATGGTCAACCCATGCGAATATGTCGAAATTATTATTCAAAAGAAAGGTTTTCGATTTCTAACAAACTATTTAATTTAAAATCAGCGACATTGAAACGTGTGTCATTTTTGCTTTCTTTATCAGGAACGACAATTGTTTTCATTAGAGCCGCTTTTGCAGCAATTAATCCATTAAAAGAATCTTCTATAACCAAACAATTTACTGGTAATTCGCTCAATTCTTTGGCTGTTTTTATGAATATTTCTGGATGAGGTTTTCCATAAGGGAGATTTTCAGCAGAATTAATCACATCAAAATAATCTACCAACTCCAATTTGTTTATGACTGTTATAATCAATTTCATAGCCGATGAAGAAGCTAACGCAATTTTATAATTCTTTGATTTAAAAAAATCCAACGACTCTTTAACTCCTTTTAGTGCAACACCTCTTTTAGTGATAAGCGAAGTAACTGTTTTTAATAGTTCTTTTTCAACTTCTTTTATGGTCATTCCTTCCCAAGGAGTTTTGTTATGCCAATATTCGACTACTTCAAATAAACGCATTCCCATCGTTTCACGGCACATATCTTCAGTAAATGTGAACCCAACTTTTCCAAAAGTAAGTATTTCAGCTTCCCTCCACAAGGGTTCAGAGTCAATAATAACTCCATCCATATCATATATTACAGCTTTTATCTCCAAGGATTTTTTAATTTTTAAGCTGCAAATTTAAAATAAATACTGTGTAAATAGGAATAGTTACTGATTTATACTCAAATCACATAGCTTTCCGAATTTTTGATTTACCCTTTTTGCCGTTATCTGCGTTAAAAATTTAAACCGTAGCTACGGCTATTCTTGTCCACACGCAAAGCTCACTCATCCATCCACTGACTGGATGCCGTGCCTTGAGACCAACAAAAATAGTTTACTCAAATTACCCGAAAAGCTATGTGATTTGAGTATAATACCAATTTTGATTATCTAATGGATGAACAAGAATTCATATAAATTTTATATAAAATTAACAAATATCCTCGTTAAAAATGACTAATTTCGGTGCTATTATTAACCTTATAAATTTGATACTATGGCACGAATTGATGCATTAACAAAAGAACAAGCACACGCAGATGTGCAACCTATTTTTGATGGGATGAAACAAAAATTAGGAATGATACCTAACATTTACGCAACCTTAGCCAACTCACCAGCTGCATTGAAGGCAAATTTAGCCTTAGGCGACACCTTAAAAGCAGGTTCTTTATCTATGAAAGAAGTGGAAACCGTTGCACTATCTGTTTCACAAATAAACAATTGTGCTTACTGTTTAGCGGCTCATACCGCTGTTGGAAAAATGGCAGGATTTACTGAAGAAGAAACGATTGCTATTAGAACTGGAGAGATTACGGACACAAAAATTAAAGCTTTATCTGATTTGACAAAAGAAATTACCAACTCCAAAGGATACCCTACTGAAGCAACATTAAATGCATTTTATAATGCAGGTTATTCTAAAGCAACCTTAATTGAAGTAATTGGTTTGGTAGCACTAAACACATTTAACAATTACTTTAACCACATTGCTGAAACTCCAGTTGATTTCCCTTTAGCAAAAGAAGTACAAACTACATAACCCGCTTTATTCATGCAAAAGCGAAGTGAATTGTATGAATATGCGAAGGGCTGTGGGATGCAAAGCGGTTAATCCCTTCCGATAATTATCGGAATAGTAATACCCAAATTTAGCTATTTTCAATAGTCCAAATTTGGGTATCACTTATATCGTAGAAAATTTCTGAACCGAGCTTGCGAGTTCAACGAAGTTAATTTTCTGAGTTAAATATTTCAAAAATTAAATATATATATGATGCGTTTATCCTGACTGAATAGTTATGCAAATGTTAATAACTAGAGTTCGATTATTATTTTAAAGTTCAGATTTTCATAATAGACAACATTCTTTACTATAAAAAAACGCATTATTTAGAATTTACGTAATTTCGCAGCCTTAGAACCTGTTCATAATCTTTGTTGCCGAATCAAAATGCCCCTTTTTTACTGCTTTTTTGTTAAAAATAGTCACGTATCTATGGATATGCTTCTATTTTTCTATCGACACAAAGATTATGAGCAGGTTCTTAAAAATAACAAAAAAAAACGTAATGATTAAAATAACTTTACCCGATGGTTCTGTGAAAGAACTTCCAAAAGGAAGCACTTCGATGGATGTTGCCAAAAGCATCAGCGAAGGATTGGCTCGAAATGTAATTTCTGCAAAAGTAAATGAAACTATTGTTGAAGTTACCACGCCAATTACTACAGATGCAAAAGTTGTTTTATACACATTTGACCAAGAAGAAGGTAAAAAAGCATTTTGGCATTCTTCTGCTCACATTTTAGCCCAAGCATTAGAAAAACTTTATCCAGGAATAAAATTAACCATAGGACCAGCTATTGAAAATGGTTTTTATTATGATGTTGATGCTGGCGAACAAGTAATTAGAGAAGAAGATTTTAAGAAAATTGAAGATACATTTTTAGAATTAGCCAGACAAAAAGCTGATTTCAACATACGTTCTGTTTCTAAGGCAGACGCTCTGAAAAAATACAAAGCCGAAGGAAACGAGTACAAAGTAGAATTAATAGAAAATTTGAATGATGGTGAAATAACTTTTTGCGACCATTCCGATTTCACTGACTTGTGTAGAGGTGGTCATATTCCCAACACTGAAATAGTTAAAGCAGTTAAAATAATGAGTGTGGCTGGTGCTTATTGGCGAGCCGACCAAACTAAAAACCAATTGACTCGAGTTTATGGAATTTCTTTTCCAAAACAAAAAATGCTTACAGAATATTTGGAATTGTTGGAACAAGCCAAACAAAGAGATCATAGAAAATTAGGTAAAGAATTGGAATTATTTGCATTTTCTGCTAAAGTTGGACAAGGATTGCCGTTGTGGCTGCCAAAAGGAGCCATGTTGAGAGAACGCTTAGAAAACTTTTTGAAAAAAGCTCAACTAAAAGCAGGTTACTTGCCTGTAATTACGCCTCATATCGGACATAAAGATTTATATGTTACTTCTGGACATTTTGAAAAATATGGAGCAGATTCATTTCAACCAATTCATACACCCAACGAAGGCGAATTGTTTATGTTGAAACCCATGAACTGTCCGCATCATTGCGAAATTTATAAAACAGCTCCTCGCTCTTACAAAGATTTACCTATACGTTATGCTGAATTTGGAACAGTTTATCGATACGAACAAAGTGGAGAGTTGCATGGGTTAACTCGAGTAAGAAGTTTTACGCAAGATGATGCACACTTATTTTGTCGTCCCGACCAAGTGGAAGAAGAATTTAAAAAAGTAATTGATTTGGTGCTTTATGTATTCAAATCATTAGGCTTTGAGCATTTTACTGCTCAAATTTCACTAAGAGACCCTGAAAACAAAGAAAAATACATTGGTTCTGATGAAAATTGGGAAAAAGCAGAAAATGCAATTATCAATGCAGCCAACGAAAAAGGATTAAAAACAACTGTTGAAACAGGAGAAGCAGCATTTTATGGACCTAAATTAGATTTTATGGTTAAAGATGCTATTGGAAGAAGTTGGCAATTAGGAACAATTCAGGTTGATTATAATTTGCCAGAGCGATTTGAATTGGAATATAAAGGAAGCGACAATGAAATGCACAGACCAGTGATGATACACAGAGCACCATTTGGTTCTATGGAACGGTTTATCTCTGTTTTGATTGAGCATTGTGCAGGAAATTTTCCTTTATGGCTAACACCAGAGCAAGTTGCTATTTTACCTATTAGCGAAAAATATAATGAAAATGCAAAAAACATTTCAGAATTGCTAAATAATTACGATATTCGCAGCTTCGTTGACGATAGAAACGAAAAAGTGGGTAGAAAGATAAGAGATGCAGAAATGAAAAAAGTTCCTTTTATGATTCTGCTCGGAGAAAAAGAAGTGGAAACCAATCAATTAGCAGTTAGAAAACATGGCGAAGGTGATTTGGGAACTTATAAATTAGAAGCATTTGTTGACTTAATAAATACAGAAATAAAAAATAATTTAAACTAAAAAACAAACAAAACGATTGGCATTACCTAATAATTTTCAAAATAGAGGAAGAAATTTCCGTAAAACTGAAGACCAACATAAAATAAATGAGCGAATTTTTGCAAAAGAAGTTCGTGTTATTGCAGATGATATGGAACCTCAAGTTGTTTCTATATCTAAGGCACTGGAAATGGCTAGAGAAAGAGAATTAGATTTAGTAGAAATTTCTGCAAATGCTGTTCCTCCTGTTTGTAAAATTATTGATTACAAAAAGTTTTTGTATGATCAAAAAAAGAAACAAAAAGAGATAAAAGCGAAAGCTTCAAAAATTACATTGAAAGAAATTCGCTTTGGACCGAACACGGATGATCATGATTTTGAATTTAAAGTAAGAAATGCTCAAAAATTTATTGAAGAAGGATCGAAAGTAAAAGCCTTTGTGTTTTTTAAAGGTAGAACCATTATCTTTAAAGAAAGAGGCGAAATATTATTATTGAAAATGGCACAAGCTTTAGAAGATGTTGCCGTTGTTGAATCAATGCCAAAAATGGAAGGAAAGAAAATGTTTATGTTCTTATCTCCAAAGAAAAAAAGTAAATAGTCTTTGCAAGAAAATGCCAAATACTGCGTTATTCTCGTTTTTGAAACAGTCATTTACAACAGTAAATTCCTTAATTTCAAAAACTTCGAAAGCCTTGTCTTTGAATTTTTCTTATCAAAGACTTTAAAAAAGGTAATTTTCTTACAGATATTAAATAAGTAAATAAGTAATCATTAACCCTTAATAATTAACAGTATGCCAAAAATGAAAACTGGTTCCAGTGCAAAAAAAAGATTCCGATTAACAGGAACCGGAAAAATTAAAAGGAAACATGCTTTTAAAAGTCACATTTTAACAAAAAAATCGACTAAACAAAAGCGTAATTTAACTAAATTCACAACAGTTAATAAAACTGATGAGAAAAGCATTAAATTACAATTGTGCATCTAAACAAGCACAATTAATGTTAACTTGATAAAATCGGTTATCGTAAATTAAAAATTTAGTAAACAAAACCAGAATGACTAGTTTGAAGATTGCAACCATGCAGCACTAACATTCAAAAAACGTAAAAGAAATGCCAAGATCAACAAATTCAGTAGCTTCAAGAGCTCGAAGAAAAAAAATTATGAAACTTGCCAAAGGATACTTTGGTAGAAGAAAAAATGTGTGGACAGTAGCAAAAAACGCTGTTGAAAAAGCAGGAGTTTATGCTTACACAGGAAGAAAACAAAAAAAGAGAAACTTTAGAGCATTATGGATTCAAAGAATCAATGCAGGAGTTAGAGAATATGGAGTTTCTTACTCAAAATTCATGGGAGAACTTTCTAAGAAAAACATCCAATTGAACAGAAAAGTATTAGCTGATTTAGCTATGAACCATCCAGCCGCTTTTAAAGCAGTGGTGGATAAAGTTGTGAAATAGACTCAGTTTTAATAAACAATTACAAATTAAAGAGAACTTCCCCGAAGTTCTCTTTTTTGTTTTACCCTTAAGAGTAATAAAAATCCAACGATAAAGAAAATAATTAACATCAGTACGGAGGTGCGAATACTGAAAAAACCTTCGATAAGACCAAAGAAAAAAGTACCGATTACAACGCCCATTTTTTCAAGAACATCATAGAAACTAAAATAGGATGTGTTATCTGTTGTATCGGGTAGCATTTTTGAATAGGTTGATCGTGATAGTGATTGTATTCCTCCCATCATTAAACCAATTACACCTGCAATAAAATAAAAATGAAGTGGTGTGTAAACAAATTGATATGCTGCAACGCAAATTATTGCCCAAATGAACACTACAATTTGAAGTGTTTTTATATTGCCAATCAGTTTAGATAAATAAGCCATTACATGTGCTCCAGCTATTGCAATAAATTGGATGACTAAAATACTGATGATTAAACCTGTTTGCATTTCTGCTTCGCTTTTCCATGCAATTTCCTTAGTTCCAAAAAAAACTGCCATTAGCATTATTGTTTGAACGCCCATGCTGTAGATAAAAAAAGCGGAAAGGTATTTTTTAATTGAGTGTTGATTTTTTAATTGTTTGAATACGAATGCAAGTTCTTGAAATCCTTTTTTAAATCTATTTCCTGTTGGTTTTTTATTAAATGTATTGGTTGGCAAGTGCTTGAATGTAATTTGGCTAAACCCTATCCACCACATTCCTGTTAACACAAAAGTATATTTTGCTTCAATTCCAGCAACTTGTATCAATAGCAAACAAATAATAAGCAACAAGGAGCTTCCTATATATCCTCTGCCAAAACCTTTTGCACTAATTTTATCGTGCATATTGGGAGGAGCAATTTCTGGTAAATAAGCATTGTAAAAAACCAAACTTCCTGAAAAGCCAACACTTGCAAGTAAAACAGACAACATGCTCCATTCCAGATTTTCTACATTAAAAAAATACAAACTCATGCAGGAGGTTGCTCCTAAATAACAGAAAAATTGCATGTATTTTTTCTTGTTTCCCGAAAAATCAGCCATGCCCGATAACAAAGGAGATAAAAAAGCTATAATGATAAAGGACAATGAAACTACATAAGAATACAACTCTGTGTTTATAAAAGTTTTGTTAAAGAACATCACTTCTTCGGTTGTGATGGTGTTATAAAAAATAGGAAAAATAGCTGTAGTGATGATGAGCGGATAAACAGAGTTAGCCCAATCGTACATTATCCATGCGTTAATAATTTTTTTTTGTTGAGACATCAGAAATGTGAAAATGCGTGGAGTAAAACTAACTAAAAGTATTTACAATGAGAAAGGGTGTGCGACAATTTTCCCTTTTTTAATTTAATATCGTAACTCAATCCCGATTGCCGAAGATAGTAGGAGGGGTGTGAATTTATAAAAAATAAATTATAATTTAGGGAAATTGGGTGTGCGTACTCATAAAAAATTACTCTTTAATAAAAGTAAGTAGTGTTCGATGAAGTTTAAATTCTGGAGAGTTGTTTTTGATTAGATTTATTTTAATGATATAGATTCCATCTTTTTTTGCATTAAAATTACCTTCCAATTTTCCTTTGAAGCTTATGTTGGTTTTGTTATTCAATTTTTCAATTTTATAGTCTTTTTTTGGTATGGCATTGAATGGATCTAATCCTCCTTCAAAAAGAAAGTTATCTCCTTCAAAAAATTTAAAGCTATAAACGATAAGTGGTGTGTTTTCGTACTCCATATCAATATCTACCCAAAACGTGATTGTTTCGTCTTTTTCTAACGGAATTTTTACTTCACAATAGTTAGTAGTAAGTAGGTTTGCAGTTGCTACTTCTTTTTTGCAAGAGAGTAAAGAAATCCAAATGAAAAAGGTTGCGATGACAATTTTCAGCATATTTTTTTTATTTTCCACTTCCTTTAATTACAATTAAAACGGTATAAATAAGAATTTTAAAATCTACCAGCAACGACATATTTTCGATATAAAGTATATCAAATTTTAAGCGTTCAATCATTTGTTCTACATTTTCGGCATAGCCATATTTTACTTGACCCCAAGAGGTAATTCCTGGTCTAACTTTTAATAAATGATTAAAGTGTGGGGCTTTTTCGATGATTTGGTCAATAAAAAATTGTCGTTCGGGACGAGGACCTACTAGGCTCATATCACCAATGAGTACGTTAAAAAATTGCGGTATTTCATCCAACCGAACCTTGCGCATAAACTTACCAAAGTTGGTTATTCTAGCATCATACCCACTAGAAAGAGCAGGACCGTTTTTTTCAGCATCTTGCACCATAGAACGAAACTTATAAATCGTAAAGGGTTTTCCATGTAAACCAATTCGTTCTTGCGCAAAAAAAGCACCTCCTTTTGTGGTTGCAACAACAATAATTGCTGTTGTAAGATAAAGAGGTGAACATAAAATCAACACCATTGCGGACACAAATACATCTATCATTCTTTTTACAGAACGCTGCCAAGCAGGCATAATTTCGTTTTCAATAACAATTAATGGTGTTCCAAAAATAGCACTCATTTTTACTGATCCTGAAACTATTGCATACATGTCTGGAATTATTTTTATAATTACAGGTGTTGCTTCTAATTCATTTATTATGGAAACTAATTTAGGATGTTCTTGGGGTTCGGGGGCAATAATAACCTCTTCAATTTTATTATTAAAAATTACTTCTTTAATATCAACACAATTGCCAAAGTGAGGAAGGAAATTACTTAAGGGATAGCTTTCATTTTTTGAAATATGAGTAAATCCAATAATTTTATTTCCAGAAGAATATCGTTGATTTTCTAATTCTTTATATAAATCAATAGCGTGTTTGTCTGAACCAATTATTAGTGTGTTAAAACCAATCTTCCTGTTTTTTATTTGAAGTCCGGTGTAGGTGGTAAGAATAAATCTAGCTACAGCTGTTGATAAAAAATGAAGTCCTAATAATGATGTATATAACTTATAATATTCTTTATAAGAAAGTACTTCGTCATCTAAAAGAAGGACAAAAAACAAAACTATTGTTCCAATTATAGAGATTAAAAGCGTTTGTCCAAATTCTTTTAGTCTTGATTTTCGGTAAATATTATTGTACGTTCCAATAATATAGTAAAGAAGTATCCAATAGAGTGGGATAAAAATTAGAGCGTAGTAAAAGTTATCATCGAAAGTTAAAGGTATTTCATGCCCAAATTTAATTGGTTCTATAAATTTTTTTCTGAAAATAAAAAATAATGTCCAAGCAAGAATTGCTGCAAAAATATCCAAAAAAACATACCTGAAAATTTGTAATTTTTTATTCATCTACTTAATTCTATTCTATAATTGGATTTTTTGCAACACATTACTATAACACCTAAAATTTCAATAATTTGATTCATTAATAATGAACAACCTTGAGATTGTCAATATATATTTGGGGATTTTGATTAATAAAAGGAGATAGCCCAGTTGATTGCAGTCCAAAAAAAACTTTAAAATTAGAGTTTGTTGGTTTAGAATTTATGGCAGTGGTAAGGTTTATATAAATTTTCTTCCAAGTGCCTGTTGGTACAAGGCTAACCAAACCAATTTTATCGTCATCAGTTAATAAACCTACTAAAACATATTCATTTGTTTTAAAGTTAAGTTCAAGATAAACAGGGGTTCCGTTGGAAGAAACATTTTTAAAAACAGGTGACTGAGCTTCAAAAAAAACCATGGTTGGTAACATATATACTTTGCCAGAATAATTTCCTTCAAAAACTCCTGTGTTCGTTTTGTTTATTATTGTATCGCTATTTGCATGATATGAAAATGAGGTGGATGCTCCTTCAAAATCTTCTAACCAAGCAAATTTTGCATCGGGGTTGTATGATATTGATGGGGTTATTGTTATTTCTTTTCCTGCAACAAGATTAATTTGCTCTACATGGGGTGAATATAACAAATATCTTCTTCTAAGTTGGCTTACACCATTTTCTTTAATACCTGCATAAATTTTTATTGTAAAAAGGCCTTCTTTGATTACCGGAAAACGAGCAGGAAGTTCATAAGTTCCAATTAAATTATCGTTAATAAACACCCACGCATCAGTAATGTTTTCGGAATTGGAGCCTTGTGTTGCAAAGTTTGTTGACAAGGTAAATTTATCAATTGAAATGTAGGATGGAATTTTTGCTTCAAATTTATCTTTTGAGCAAGAAAAAACAACTAACACTATAAAGAAAAAACTATAGTATTGAATATTAATAAGTAAAGTATTTTTATAATGTTTTTGCAAGTTGGAAATAATCTCTTAACGGTTACTTAATGTAATTATTGCACAAAAGTATTATTCTTAGGTTAAAGAGAAATTTATTTTTAGCTTTTCTGATATTTTAAATGTAACATCAAGAATTTTATACATGGTGTGTAAATCTATAGCAATTTGTTTTTGTTGCATAACTCCAAGGTATAATTCTGAAAATTCTTGCTCCACTTCACTTGTTTTTAGTAAGGTTATGTTTTGATTCTGAGTAATATTAGAAGACTCATTATGTGTCAATAAACTAATGTTATTATCTAAAAAATCAAGTAAAATGGTGCTGTTGTTTTCGAAAAAACGTATGGTTTTTTTGTCGTCTTCTGCAATTGTATTGATGGTAATGTTGGCTATACATCCATTATCAAACTCTAATTTCACATGAATTAACTCGGGTGATGAATTAATTACGTCAATTCCAACAGTTGAAATTCTTTTTAAATTAGATTTAACAGTATTAATTATTAAACAAATATCATCGCATAATAAATCAAAAATTGCATCAGATGATTTGTTTTTATAATGTATATGTGTAATTGCTTCTATATATGTTGGACATGATATATAATTTTTGGCTGATTTGAATAAGGGTGTAAAATAAGAAATATTAGATATTTGTACTTTTACTCCTGCTTCTTCTGATAATTCTAATAATTTTCGTGCTTCTACAGTAGTTTTAATATTTGATTTATCAATTAATAAGTGTTTAGATGATTTAAGACTTTTAACTATTAATTCTATTCTTGTTTGTTCGGGTAAGTTCAGGATATATACAACATCTACTTTGTTGAGAAGCTCTTCTAACGAATTTACTTTAAGAGGCAGATGATTTTTTGGAATATTGGTTGATTTATTTTGATGTGTATCAAAAAAACAAATGAATTTATAATCGGAAAGGCTTTGAAGCGATTTTATATGCTTTTCAATTAAATAACTAGACCCTATTAAACCTATTCTTAACATTTACATCGAAATAAAAAACAAATTTAAACGATTGAATCTGTTTTAGTTTTATCAAAACAAATTCTTATTAACACTCAAATTTTAATAATATACTCATTGAATTCCAAAAAACTTCACTTAAAGAATACTTACTTTGCAGCAATTAATAATAGATGATGGATACATATAGACATAAAGGATTACGAAAAAAATTAGTTCAATTATTAGAAGAAAAAGGAATTACAGATAAAAAAGTGTTGAAAGCTATTGAAACTATTCCTCGTCATTTGTTTATTAATGATACAGCATTTCATCAATTTGCTTATGAAGACACTGCTTTTCCAATAGGTTCTGGACAAACAATTTCGCAACCTTATACTGTTGCTTTTCAAACTCAAACTTTAGCTATTCAGCCTCGTGATAAAGTGCTTGAAATTGGTACTGGTTCTGGCTATCAAACTGCTGTTTTATTGGAATTAGGTGCCAAAGTTTTTTCAATTGAAAGGCAAAAAGCACTTTTTGATAAAACTAAGATGTTTTTGCCCAAGTTGGGTTATAATGCAAAGTTGTTTTATGGAGATGGTTATTTAGGCTTACCTTCTTTTGCTCCATTTAATAAAATTATTGTAACAGCGGGAGCTCCTTATGTTCCTGAAAATTTATTAAATCAATTAGCAATTGGAGGCATTATGATTATTCCTGTTGATAATGATGACCATCAAATTATGAAAAAAATAGTAAAAATTGATGTGACTAATTTTGAAACAACTGATTTAGGTTCTTTTAAATTTGTTCCTTTGCTCAAAGAAAAAGGAAAAGACTTATAAAGTTTGCAGAATTTCTAAAGAGGTTTTTGTAAGATTTTTTATAGCTAATTTAATGTTCCAATTTTCTCTTTTTCTTTTTTCTATTTTATTGGAAATAGCTCTAATTTGTACACAAGAAATCCCTTCTAGCAAGCAAGCATATAAAAAAGCTGCTCCTTCCATGCTTTCTACATCAGGATGAAAAAGTTTCATTGCTTTTTTAATCGAATTATCTTCTCCATGTGTAGTGTTTACTGTTATTCCTCTAACTTTCTTAAGCTTATTTATACTGTCATTTTTAATAGAGATAGTATTCGTCATTTCTCCATTTTGGAGTGTAAAATCTTCATCTTCTAATAAATCCATATCAATTAAAGAGAGAAATTTTTCGCCATCTTCTGCTCCTAGTTCAGAAATTCTGTCAGAAACAATATGAACAACTTCACCAATGCTTAACTCATCTGTGAAAGAACCAGCTATTCCTAAATTCAACGCATAATCGTAACGCTTTTGAGTAAGTGTTTTTCCTAACCAATAAGCAGTAAAAGTCATCCCAACACCAGGAATTAAGACATCAATTTCATGGTTTTTAAAATGATATTGCCTTAGTTTTTGATTGGGTTGATGAATAAAACTAAAATGAGTCAACAAAGGCTCTATTTCGAGATAAGTAGCTGATACAATTAGTATGTTCATAAAATGGTTATTCGTTAATAGTTAAAAGTTAAAAGTTATTCGGTAATAGTTCGTAAATTCCTAATTACTAACCCCTAAAGCCTTAATAAAATCGGGGTGTTACTTCCTTTTCCTTAAAATGAATGCCATAATTTTCAAGCTCATTCAGTATGGGATTGTAAATTTCTTTAAGAATAGGAACATGAACTCCGGGTGTAACAATCACTTTATTTAAAATCATTTTTGTTGCTATGGCAACTGGTAAACCCACTGTTTTTGCCATTGCTGTATAGGTTTGATCATCTCCAATAACTACCATGGACGAATGAATTTCTTTATACTCACCATCTTTTTCAAATAAAAACCGATGCCACATCACAATCATATCTTTGTCTCCTTCATCTAACGAAAGTTTTTGTTCTAAAATATGTTGTAAAATTTGGGCTGGTGTTGCTTGCTTTAATCCTATTATCGTTTGGTCAAAAATTCCCAACCAAATAAATTTCTCAAATAAATCTACATCATCTTGGCGTATATTAAGGTAATGTTTAAATTTTAGTTCAACAGAATCGGTTTCGTTATAAGCTAAAAATGAATTGATAAAATCTCTATTAGTCATATTTTCAGAGCCTTCAATAATATAAGTGTCGTCAGTTGCTCCTAATTGTACAAAAATATCCCAAGCTCTGCAAAAACCTAGTTTTCTTAATGTTCCTCTATACATTGTTGGGATATCCTTTAATCCATAAATTTCTCTATATTGAAGAGAGTCTCTGTTGGCATAGCCTTCCAATTTACCATATTCTTCAACATCTATTATTTCTGTTCTTCTAAACAATTGATGGTAGGGAATATATTTGTACTTATTATTTTGAATAAATTTTACAGTTCCTTGTCCCGCCAACACAACATTTCTAGGATTCCAAGTAAATTTATAATTCCAAGGGTTATTATCACTTTCTGGAGCAATTAAACCTCCTGTAAAAGTTTCAAAAGCCTCCAATCTTCCTCCATCTTCTTTTATTTTATCAATTAATCGCATGGCAGAAAGATGATCTATTCCAGGGTCAACACCTATTTCATTCATTAAAATTACACCAGCTTGTTTTGCTTCTTCATTTAAAGCTTTCATTTCTTTAGAAATATAAGAAGCCGTGACCATGTGTTTTTTTAAACTAACACAATTTCTTGCAACAGAAATATGCATATGTGCAGGAAGCATTGAAATTACTATATCTGATTCATCAATTAGTCTAAAACGCTCTTCATCATTATTCACATCAAAAGCAATTGCTTTAGCATTTCCATGATTATTAGCCAATTTCATTGCCAATTCTTTTGATTGATCAGCAATAGTTACAAACCAATTTTCTTTTTCAGCATTGAATAACAGGTATTGAACCATTGATGATGTTGATCTTCCTGCTCCTATGATAAGAATTTTACGCATGATATTTTTTTATAACAATTTACATCGAAATTCGATAAAAATTTAAAACAAATCTCCATAAAAATGGGGAATTTTACTAACAATAAACTTTAATATATATAATGAAAAAATCTATGCTAATAAAAGGCTCTATCTTAGGCGGATTAGCCGTAGTTCTTGGAGCATTTGGAGCCCACGCTTTAAAAGAGGTATTAACACCCGAGCAACTAATTTCATTTGAAACTGGAGTGCGTTATCAAATGTATCATGCATTAGTTTTGATACTTTTATTTATTATTAGCTTAAAAGTAAATCATGTTTTTTTTAATAGAGCGGCACAATTTATATTTTGGGGTGTTCTTTTGTTTTCGGGATCAATTTATTTGCTTACAATAAAAAATATATTGGGTATTGAATTTTTGAAATATGTAGCTCCAATTACGCCAATTGGAGGAGGATTAATTATAGTTGGATGGTTGTTTATTTTGTTGGGTAGTTTTAAAATAAAAGTCCCACACTAAAAAATAGATGTGGGACTTAATTAATGTTCTTTTAAAAAATTATTTTACTACTAATTTTTTAGTTACTTTTTGATTTCCTGAAATTACGGTAACCAAATAAAATCCTGAATTCAATTTTTCATTAAATCTAATGGTAGCAAAATAATTTTCTGAATTAATCTTCTGTTGATGCATTATTTTTCCTGTTATATCTGTAACTATTAACTCTGAAATATCTTCAGAACTTTTAAGCTCCATATAAACAAACTCCCCTTGACTTGGATTAGGGTAGATTACTAGTTGGATGTTGTTTGTTAAACTTTCTACATATTGAATTTCATCATCAGGAATACTTATTCTAAAGTTTGACGGAGTTGTTACTTGACAAACCTTACTATAATTACCAGTTATTCCATTAACTATGGCTTTTACTTTTATATCATAAGTAGTATTAGGTTGAAGAGAGTTCGCCCACCATGACATTCTAATACTTCTAAATGTAAGATTTATAGTTCTGACATAACCTAAAGTTGTATTTGATATTTCAAATATATAATTAGTTGCGTTTGCAATAGGCTTAGCATATATTACGGCATTAATATCATTTAATGAGATACCACACTGAGGATCGATAATAGAAGTATTCCAAACAGGATTACTATGAGTAGTTATAGCACAAGATGCTCCATAATAACCATAATCACACCTACCTTGTTTGGCTTTAACACGTACATTATAAGTAGTGCTTGGCAAAACACCTGGTATATCCAATAGCCTAATCCATCTAGCATTATACCACCAAGGAGTTGTATAAGTAAAACCTAATGTAGTGTTTGTAACTTCAAATTGATACCCTGTAGCATTAGGTACTATAGTTGAATAAATTATGTGTGTTGCACTTGTAAGAGTTATGCCACAATCATAATCTCTTATTTTAGCTGTATCAAGAACAATTCCTGTAGGAGCACTAACTGTAATATACCCTACTTTAGTTTCTATATCACCACCACCAGCATTGGTGGCAGTTAATTGTACTTGATAAGTTCCTGCTGCATTATAGGTTATTGTTGGGTTTTGTGCTGTTGAGCTTGACGGTGTTCCACCTGTAAATGTCCAACTCCATGAAGTGGGTGTGTTGGTACTTAAATCGGTAAAACTTACTGTTTCTCCTGTACAAATATTTTTAGGAGTTGCACTAAATTCGGCTACTGGTGCTGAACCACATGGTGAAATTGTTACACTTGTACTGCTTAAGCCACCATTACCACAACTGTTGGTTGGTGTTACTGTTACATTCCCACTAGTTGTTCCATAGTTTACTGTGATACCCGTTGTTCCTTGTCCACTAGCTATGGTTGCTCCTGTGGGAACTGTCCAAGTATAACCAGTAGCACCACTTACTGCTGCTATGGAATAAGTAACCCCTGTAGCATTATCACATTCAGAAACAGAACCAGTTATTGTTCCTGCATTGGATGGTACTCCTGTTACAGTAATATACCCTACTTTAGTTTCAATATCATTACCAAAAGCATTGGTAGCAGTTAATTGTACTTGATAAGTTCCTGCTGTATTGTAAGTAATAGTTGGATTTTGAGAGCTTGAACTCGATGGTGTACCTCCAGTAAAAGTCCAACTCCATGAAGTAGGTGTGTTGGTACTTAAATCTGTAAAACTTACTGTATTTCCTTCGCATAAGGTGGTTGGTGTTCCACTAAATTCAGCTACTGGTGCTGAACCACATGGTGAAATTGTTACACTTGTACTGCTTAAGCCACCATTACCACAACTGTTGGTTGGTGTTACTGTTACATTTCCACTAGTTGTTCCATAGTTTACTGTTATTGCTGTTGTTCCTTGTCCACTAGCTATGGTTGCTCCTGTGGGAACTGTCCAAGTATAACTAGTAGCACCACTTACTGCTGCTATGGAATAGGCTACTCCTGTAGCATTATCACATTCAGAAGCAGAACCAGTTATTGTTCCTGCATTGGATGGTACTCCTGTTACAGTAATATACCCTACTTTAGTTTCAATATCATTACCAAAAGCATTGGTAGCAGTTAATTGTACTTGATAAGTTCCTGCTGTATTGTAAGTAATAGTTGGATTTTGAGAGCTTGAACTCGATGGTGTACCTCCAGTAAAAGTCCAACTCCATGAAGTAGGTGTGTTGGTACTTAAATCTGTAAAACTTACTGTATTTCCTTCGCATAAGGTGGTTGGTGTTCCACTAAATTCAGCTACTGGTGCTGAACCACATGGTGAAATTGTTACACTTGTACTGCTTAAGCCACCATTACCACAACTGTTGGTTGGTGTTACTGTTACATTTCCACTAGTTGTTCCATAGTTTACTGTTATTGCTGTTGTTCCTTGTCCACTAGCTATGGTTGCTCCTGTGGGAACTGTCCAAGTATAACTAGTAGCACCACTTACTGCTGCTATGGAATAGGCTACTCCTGTAGCATTATCACATTCAGAAGCAGAACCAGTTATTGTTCCTGCATTGGATGGTACTCCTGTTACAGTAATATACCCTACTTTAGTTTCAATATCATTACCAAAAGCATTGGTAGCAGTTAATTGCACCTGATAAGTTCCTGCTGTATTGTAAGTGATAGTTGGATTTTGAGAGCTTGAACTCGATGGTGTACCTCCTGTAAAAGTCCAACTCCATGAAGTAGGTGTGTTGGTACTTAAATCTGTAAAACTTACTGTATTTCCTTCGCATAAGGTGGTTGGTGTGCCACTAAATTCAGCTACTGGTGGAACACCTGATGGATTTATATACACACCATAATCCTCAACATCGCCAACTAAAAGTGGAGATTCACATCCACCACTCAAAGTCCCACCATCTGATATTGCTCTTAATCGTAGTAATTGACCTGTTGTTGAAGTTAGAGGAATATTTACAGAAGTAGTAAAAGTTTGAGAAGTATTATCAGCAATGGAATTACTCAATACTAATTCTCCTGCCGTATAAGCTCCATCATCATTGTAATCAATATATACTCTAAATTGGAGTCCTACACCACTATTTCCAGCATTCACAGTAACTTCTAAGTTGTAGTTTTGACCTTGAGTAACTTGTGTGTTCTTTGAACATGTTAGATCTTGCCAAGCTCCATTTGTTGAGGATGATGAAGTTGAATTTATAGTATTAAATAACACTTTTGATATGGTATAACCAAAATTTCCATTATTACTAGAAGTATTTTGGCAAGTGCTTGACTGAACACCATTAGATACAGATATAAAAGCTGGTTTAGTTAAACTAGTTGTCCCATTTCCATTCGTAACTTGAAGTGTTACATTATAACTTCCTGTATTTACAAAATTTATAGTTGGATTTTGATCTGTTGATGTTATTGGAGGGTTAACTCCATTATCAAATGTCCATGAAAACGAAATACCTGCCCAGCCTCCATTTAGATACGTATTGGGAATACATGTAGATTCATCATAAAAGGTTACTGGACTACCCATACATACAACACTACTACTTACACTGAAATCAACACCCGCAGTAGATGGGGGAACTAAACTCATATTTCCATTGGCAGCAAGATAAGATGCTCTTGTTACTGAAATAGCGGCATTAGCTCTTGCTTTCTGGTTAGTAGTAAATTCACTCTGACAAGCATCTGAAGAATAATCCATATAATTATGAATAAATAATTCTTTAGAACTTCCTCCATCACAAGAATTTGTTCCTGTAACACAATTACTTGCACTTCTGATGTGAGGTGGTATATCACAACATCTGTCTCCTTGTGTACTACAACTAGTGTTGGTAGGACATTGAGTCCCATTATTATCTCCTTCAAATGTATGATACAAGTTCATTGCATGACCTAACTCATGCGTTAATGTTGTATTTCCTGATTGTGCGAATTTACACCCCAACTGAACCATGCCGTCATAAGATTGACCATGAGCAGAAGCAAAATAAGCATAGCCTTGAATACCAAAACCACATTCATTATCATCAATTTCTGAAACTAAATAAACATTGTAATAATTAAGTGTATTCCATCTACTGGTGGCTTTTAATGTTGCGTCTGAAATACCTTGCGAACCTTGAAGTTTCACACCAAAATTCATATAGGCTGAACTACTTGTCATATCAACCCTAACAATACCATTGGTACAATTTCCACTAGGGTCTCTAATGGCTAAAGCAAACTCAATGTCAACATCTACACCATTTCCATCTCCCAAACTACCCGCTACTTTTCTGAATCGTTCATTCAATTGTAAAATTCCCTGATTAATATCTGCTTCACTTATATTACTTCCAGACCCAACTGCCTCACCTTTATGCATTACATGAACAACTACAGGAACAACATACGTTGCTCCAGCTTTAGAAACTTTATATGTTTTCATGAAGTTGTTAAAATCATCCGTTCTCTGACGATAATCGCTATTTGAGTTTAATAAAGTTTGGTGTATTTGATCAAAACCACATGGTTCTGATGACGAACTATTATTAAGTTGACCTATATTCGTATTTTTTAGAGGTGTTAGCTGAGAGAACACTGTTGATACTAAAACAAGCATCAACACTAATAAAATGTTAGTTTTTTTCATAGCAATTAGTTTAGCAGTGCATAAAGATACATAAGCAAGACGTATAAAACCCCGAAAAGGTTGAGTAATAATTAACAATTCTTTAGGCTTATGTTGGAATTCTAAAATTTAAAACTTTTTAAATATTAAATTGTGTTTAGAATGGTATAGATATTAAGGCAAAAAAAAGTCCTTCGAAAGAAGGACTTTTTAACTTTAAAATTTGAGTAATTTATTTATCTGCATCATTAGTTTCAACTTCTTTTTCATGAGCAATTTTTTCTTTGGCTACTGTTTCAGAATCTTCGTTTGAAGCTCCGTATAATTCAGGATGAATGTAAGTACCTTTTAGCTCTTTTTCTTCTTCAACAACTACCCTGTTTGCATTTGCGTATTTATCAGAACGAACTCCTATTACAGACCAACTCACTTCGGTATTTGGTTGATTAGTTTGAATGATAAATGTATTATTACTAATTTTCTCTTTAATAATTGCTTGAGCAAATGTTCCAATTACAGTTAATTGATATCTAAAATCTTTATTTGCTGCTTCAAAATAAGATGGTAATTCAACTGTTGCATATCCATTTGCATCTGTAACAATATTACCACTATAAATATTCATCATTTCTGGAGATTCAACAAAACTGTGAACTAAATATTTATTTGTTGGGTCGAGTGGGTGGTCAATTTTAAATGTACCACCACCTTTAGCAATATTACCAGTAACATTTAAATTACCTGTTATGGTTACATCTCCTGTAAAATCAGAATTACCAGTAACTGACAAAGGATTTATAGCATTTGTTAAGATATTATTTCCAAGACGTAGCCTTTTTATATTTGAAAAACCACTTCTATTAAAACGTACAATAGTATCTCCAAACGTAGTACAACCTCCTATTAAATGTAGATTATTGGTAGATCCATTATGTTGAAACATTAAACCACAATCACCATTAAAAGAAAGGTCTTCTGAAAAAACTAGTTTTCCAGAATAAGCATTATTAAAAGAACCAACAAATCCTAACCCTAAGGCAGTTGTTGAATCTGTTTTGCCAACTGCAAATGTGTGTAAAGGATTGGCAGTAAAACCTACTCCAACGAATCCAGCATTTGAATTATAGATATTGTTTCCATTAACTGTCCAATTGGAAGAACCTCCAGATAAACTTGATAAATCAGTTTTAATTGTTCCTCCTAAATCTGTTATCTCTAAGCTATCTCCGTTTAATACTACACTTGTGTTATACTCATTAGTTGGATCAGTATCTAAATCATTTGCAGCACTTCCTGCTTTTTTTGAATATAAGGCATAAGGTACACTTACTAACTGAGAAGCTCCCATAACAATATAGGTAGTTCCTCCTGTAACATCCATAGCTGTTTCTATAAAGTATGATCCGTTTGCCCAGTCAATTGAAGCAAATGTTCCTGTAACTACTGTTCCTGTTCCTATTTCTAAATTTACTAAACCATAAGAATTACTTGTTGGTGCAAATGTTTCTTGATATACAACTGTTCCTGATGTACTTCCTTGCATTATTGTTAATTGTATTCCTACTGCTTGGTTAGGTATTACATTTTGAGACGCATCTCTTACCACTGCTTGGTATTTAAATGCCTCTGGACTTTGTGCCCACACACTAAGTGATAAAGCTGCTATTGCTATTACTGATAGTATAATTTTTTTCATTTTGATTTTAGTTTTAGGTTAGTTTATTTTTTAATTATTTTATATGTTTTTACTTTCTTTTTATCTGACTTTATTAAGATTAGCATATAAGTACCCTTTGGATAGTGTGATACATCTACACTCGTTGTTGTTGATGTTAATGTTGATTGCTCAACCAATTTGCCTCCCATATCATAAATTTGATATGTAATTTTTTCATACTTCTCAATACTTAAATTAACAACTTCTACTGCTGGGTTTGGATAAATATTAACTGAAAAGTAAACATCCAAATCCTCAATATTAGTAATGGTTAAATTGGTCTGATGAAATCCTTGAGTGACATCATTTGACCCATCAGAAACAGTTTCAATAACAGGCTCACCAATTGTAAAATCTATGGTATTTGTTCCGTTATCATAACTATCTCCTTGGGTAGATATAACTTCTTGTGCACTTAAGCTTATTGAAGAAATAAACAACCCAACTAGTAGTGTTTTCTTTTTCATGATTTTTTTAGTTTTTAAATTATGTGAGCAATATTACTAAATTTTTCAAAACACAATTTATAATTAAAAGGCTAAAGGATTATTAAATTATTAACAATATGTGTTGAAAATATTAGACTTATAGTTTGTGGATTTTGAACACATTTTTGTGGATTTTAGTAACTTTTAATAGAAAACCTAGTTTTTTATTAACTAGTATGATCTAACACAATCACCCACTTTCCTTCAATTTTTTTCCAATAAAGTGTAAAATACCCACCAATATTTCCACTTTCGCGAGTAACATTCCATTTACCCAGCATAAAAGCAGCTTG
>Ga0210039_1001507_pt1 | contig 21296 bp, 17 predicted proteins | sample CryGeyCG2114_250_3_FD_185460 | JGI IMG/M metagenome (GOLD analysis project Ga0210039, IMG submission 185460) | Groundwater microbial communities from aquifer - Crystal Geyser CG17_big_fil_post_rev_8/21/14_2.50 (SPAdes) (version 2) | ecosystem: Environmental > Aquatic > Deep subsurface >...
TCGGCAATTGCATTGCCCGAAGCCCAATGGTAGAGCAAAGCCGCGGTCGAGCCGCGGCCTCGGAAGGTCTGCTTCAGCGTTGCGTCAGATGGTTACGCCCGGGGCGACCGAGACCTGCTTGATCATCTGGCCTACCAGCGCCGGAATGTCGGCATCGTGCGCGCCGATCAAGGCCAGGCTGCCGCGCTCGAGATTGACTGCCCACGACCGCTGGCCATTGCCCAGCGTGATTTCCAGTGGTGATTCCGGCAACCGGGTGCGTGGCATGAAGTAGGCCGTGACCGGCCCTGCATCGGTCAGCAGCACCAGGTGCGCGCCGGCACCGTTCGGGGTCGGGCAGACCTTTCCCAGACGAACCCGTTCGAGCAGCTCCGGTGCCAGGTCCAGACCGAACTCGGACAACAGCCGCGCCAGCTGCAGTTGATCGGTCGGTGCCTGCATGGCAGTTGCGATCACTGCCGGACCATCGTGGCTCCAGTGCCAGGTGATGTGTTCCTCCAGCTGGGCCAGGCTGGGCATGGACGCATCCGGTCCAGGCGGATGACCGGAACGGTCCAGAAGGTTGAAGCTGCTCAGAGCCACGGCAAGCGCCACGGTGGCGGCCATTGCCATCCAGGCCCAACGTGGTTGCGCGTCCTGGTCCGGGTTTTCCAGTGACTGGCGCAGGATGATCTGATCCGCCAGTGCGTGCGGCACGGGTACGTGAAGCGCGCGCATCAGGCCGCGTTCGAATCGGTCCGATCGTGCCGCGGCCTCGGCAAACTCGCCGCTGGTCCGCCTGGCCACGAGCATTTCCTGGCTTTTCAGCCCGGGTTCAGTCATCAGGCGTCGTTTGAATTCAGCCAATTTCATGTACGTTTCCTCGGTCCGTGCCCGGTTGCAGCTTCTCGCGCAGCTTCTCCCGGGCTCTGAAAACGCGCGTCATCACCGCGCTTTCGGTCAATTCCAGCTGGCTTGCGATTTCGGCGATCGACAGGCCGGCGAGCGTCTGCAGAATCAGCGGCTCGCAATACATCGGTTCAAGCTCCAGCATCCCCTCACGCAACAGATCGCGTTCGGTCTGCTCGTCGGGCGCCAGTTCCATCTCTTCGGCCACCACCACGTTGTCGATGTCGGTGATCGGAGGTACCTTGCGCTCGAAAGTCCGGGCATATTCGCGCCGCAGAATCGTGATCAGCCAGCTCTTGGCCGCTGCCGATTCCTTCAGGCTGTCGATCGCTTTCCATGCCCGCAGGAAGGTTTCCTGCACCAGGTCATGGGCCAGCGTATGGTCTCGGCACAGCCAGACCGCGAAGCGAAACAGGTCGTCGGCATACTGGCGTACCAGCGCGTCGAAGCGACGTTTTCTCTCCGTATTACTCATGACCGGATCCCGACAAATTTCATTGCGATATTCTCCAGCAACTCTGCATGCGAGTAAGGCGACGGGTCAACGCGGTGAATAGACTTCGCTGCCAGCGCGGCGGAATTCGTCCGCCTTTTCCTCCATGCCGGTCTCCAGAGCCGCAGCCGGATCAAGGCCGCGTTCGCGGGCATAGTCGCGAACATCCTGGGTGATTTTCATCGAGCAGAACTTCGGCCCGCACATCGAGCAGAAATGCGCCAGCTTGTGGGCTTCCTTCGGCATCGTCTGGTCATGGTATTGGCGGGCCCGTGCCGGGTCCAGGCCAAGGTTGAACTGGTCCTCCCAGCGGAACTCGAAGCGCGCCTTCGACAAGGCGTTGTCGCGCACCTGTGCGCCGGGATGGCCCTTGGCCAGATCGGCCGCATGGGCGGCAATTCGGTAGGTGATCAGGCCCTCGCGCACATCGTGCTTGTCGGGCAGGCCGAGGTGTTCCTTGGGCGTGACGTAGCACAGCATGGCGGTGCCGTACCAGCCGATCTGGGCCGCGCCGATGCCGGAGGTGATGTGGTCGTAGCCCGGCGCGATGTCGGTGACCAGCGGCCCGAGGGTGTAGAACGGCGCTTCGTGACAGTCAGACAGCTCCTTGGTCATGTTTTCGCGGATCAGCTGCATTGGCACGTGGCCCGGGCCTTCGATCATCACCTGGCAGTCCCTGGCCCAGGCCTTTTTCGTCAACTCGCCCAGAGTTTCGAGCTCGGCGAATTGAGCGGCATCGTTGGCATCGGCGATCGAGCCCGGGCGCAGACCGTCACCCAGCGAAAAGGACACGTCGTAGGCGGCCAGGATTTCGCAGATTTCGTCGAAACGCTCGTAGAGGAAGCTTTCGCGATGATGCGCCAGGCACCACTTGGCCATGATCGAGCCGCCGCGGGAGACGATTCCGGTGATTCGTGCGGCGGTCAGCGGCACATGCGCCAGGCGCACGCCGGCGTGGATGGTGAAGTAGTCCACGCCCTGTTCGGCCTGCTCGATCAGGGTGTCGCGGAACAACGCCCAGGTCAGCTCCTCGGGTACGCCCCCGACTTTCTCCAGTGCCTGGTAGATCGGCACCGTGCCGATCGGCACGGGCGAGTTGCGGATGATCCACTCGCGGGTCTCGTGGATGTCCTTGCCGGTCGACAGGTCCATCACCGTGTCGGCGCCGAAGCGCAGTGACCAGACCAGCTTTTCGACCTCGTCGTTGATCGACGAGCGCACCGCCGAATTGCCGATATTGGCGTTGACCTTGACCCGGAAGTTGCGGCCGATCACCATCGGCTCGGATTCCGGGTGATTGATGTTGGCCGGGAGGATGGCGCGGCCGGCGGCAATCTCATCGCGCACGAATTCCGGTGTGACGATGGCCGGCAAGCGGGCACCGAAGGCCTGACCCGGATGACTGCGCAGCAGGCCGGCGCCCTGATACGCCTCGCCCATCTCGTCGAGCCGCGCGTTTTCGCGAATTGCAACATACTCCATCTCCGGCGTCACGATGCCGCGACGGGCATAGTGCAACTGGGTCACGCAGGCTCCGGTCCGGGCCTGGCGTGGCGGACGTGTGCCCGGGAAGCGTGGTTCGCCGTCGGCGGCGGCTCGTCGCTGGCGGGCAAAGTCGGAGCTGCGCTCGTGCAGCAGCTCGGTGTCGTCGCGCGCCTCGATCCAGCCCTGGCGCAGCGCGCGCAGGCCGGCGGCCGGATCCGGAGTGTTTTCCGGGTCCATGTAGGCTGCGGCGGTTTCATAGACGTAGATCGGCGGGTTGGGCTGGGCGCCAAAGGTGGCCGGAGTATCGTGCTGCCTGATCTCGCGCATGGCAACGCGCAGATCGGGCAGGCTGCCCGGAACCTGCACCAGGCGCGAGCCCGGGGGCAGTCGAAGCAGATCATCGGCGAGGCGCCGGGCGAGGTCAGTGCGGACTTTGGACATGGTTATCAGGCCTGCAATTGATGCGGAGGATTCGGTGCTCGGATCTGAGTCGGAATGGTAGCAGACCGTGCGGTCCGTTCCTGCCTGTGACCTGTGGCACCTTCGCGGTCACGCCTGCGGCGATAGAATAGTGGTTGTCCGATATACCAGTGAAGCAGTCGAGGAGAATTGGCGTGAATTTCGAACAGGCCCGAACCACCATGATCCAACAGCAGGTCCGCAGCTGGGACGTGCTCGACCCTCGCGTTCTCGAGGTGCTGCAGTCTGTGCCGCGCGAGGAGTTTGTTCCGCCGCGGCACCGCAAACTGGCATTTTCCGATCTGCGCATACCGCTCGGCCACGATCAGGTCATGATGCGACCGATGGAGCAGGGTCGTCTGCTGCAAGGGCTGGCGCTGAACGGTACCGAGCGCGTACTGGAAGTCGGCACCGGCAGCGGTTTTCTGACCGCCTGCCTGGCCGAATTCGCCGCCCATGTAACCACTGTCGAGATATTCGATGATCTGGCCCAGCAGGCGCGTTCCAATCTGGAGGGGCAGGGCGTTCTGGGCGTCGATCTTCGGGTCGGGGATCTGTTCGATCAGTCCTTCAGCGCGCGGAGCTTCGATGCCGTGGTCGTGAGCGCGTCAGTCGCCGAGATTCCTCCCGTCCTGATCGAACTGCTTGCCCCGGGCGGTCGGCTGGCCATCGTCCGCGGTCATTCGCCGGCGATGGAAGCGCTGGTCGTTTCGCGAGATGCATCCGGCATCCTGAGCCAGGAGAGCCTTTACGAAACCGATCTTCCGCGCCTGATCGGTGCCGAGGACGTGCCGCAATTCGAATTCTGAATTCCTGCGTCTCGGGCCATCGAGGCCAGACCACGCCAGCGATCAACCATTCCGGAAGCCGTACATCATGCGAAAGATTCTTGCCCTTGCGGTCACCGCCGCACTTTGCAGTCCCGCCGCCGCGGTCGATCTCATGGGAGTCTACGAACTGGCCTCGCAGAACGACCCGGAGATCCGGGCCGCCGAGCGTCGGCTCGACGCGTCTCAATTGGAAACGCGAATCGCGCGAGCGGGCTTCTTGCCACAGATCAGTGCCAGCCTTGCACGCACGCCGATCGGCGAGAGCCAGCCCAAGATCAACGCGGTCGACCTTGACCAGAACGACATCGACAACGAAGCCTATTCGATCAATCTGACCCAGAGCCTGTTCGACTACAGCAATTTCGTGCAGATGGATCGAGCCCGGCAGTTGATCGCGCGAGCGGATGCGACCTACAACGTTGCGTTGCAGGATTTCCTGCAGCGCACCGCCCAGCGTTACTTCGATACGCTCAATGCGATCGACAGCCTGCGCTTTGCCCAGGCCGAGGAAAAGGCGCTGCAGCGCCAGTTCGAGCAGGCCGAGCAGCGCTATGAAGTCGGGCTTTCGGCAGTCACCGACTATCTGGAAGCACAGGCGGCATGGGACGGTGCGCGGGCGCGCGTCATCGTCGCCGACAACGCCCTGGAAAATGCCCGCGAAGGCTTGCGCGAACTCACCGGCACGATGTTCGAGCTGTTCAAGCCATTGACCGAAAGCCTGCCGGTGGATCCACCGACACCGAACAATTCCCAGGAGTGGGTCCAGCTTGCGCTGCAGGGTAATCCGGAGCTGATGTTGGCGCGCGAGGCGGTTGAACTGGCTGGCACTGACATCCAGCTGGCGCGAGTCGGGCACATGCCGCGGCTGGATCTGGAAGCCGGCTACAACCGTACGTTGAACAACGAGTTCGTACTTCGCGATGACTTCCAGCGGCAGGTCGGTACCACCACCCTGCAGAACGACAGCTGGTCGGCCACGGTGCGCTTGAACGTGCCGATCTTCTCCGGGCTTGAGGTGCAATCGCGGACCCGTCAGGCGCGCATCAGCTACAGTGCGGCCAACGAGGAGCTGGATCTCAACCAGCGTCGCACCGTGCGCGCAACCGAAAACGCATTTCGGGCGGTCGTTGCCGGCATCCGCCAGGTCCAGGCCTTGAACCAGGCGCTGGTGTCGGCCGACAGTGCACTCGAAGCGACCAATGCAGGTTTCGAGGTCGGCACCCGGACCATCGTCGATGTGCTGCTGGCCGAGCAACGCTTTTTTCAGGCCCAGCGCGACTATTCCAACTCGCGCCACCAGTTGATTCTTGACCGACTGGCGCTGCGACGTTCGGCCGGGACGCTCTTGCCGGACGATCTTCAAGCCGCCAACGCACTGCTCGAAGGACCGGAGCGCGGCTATCGCGATTGAGGCTCAGCCCGGACTAATCGCGCCCTGATCGTTGCGCGGCGTCACGGACAGATTCCAGCCACGGTGCGAGCTCCTGGAGCGTGCGCGCCACGGCACCGGACTGCGCCTGCGCCCAGGTCTGCGCCGCCTCTCCCAGTGCCCGCGCTCGTTCGCGGTCGCCCAGCAACTCGCCCAGCGTCGCTGCCAGGGACGCCGCATCGTCCAGCTTGATCAAGGCATTTGCTGCATCTAAACCGTCGGCGACGTCGCGTTGCGACTCGGTCCAGCGGCCAGTCAGCACCCCTCGCCCGGCCTGCGCCGGTTCAAGCAGGTTGTGGCCGCCGACCCCGGGGGTGAAGCTGCCGCAGACCACGCCCAGATCGGTTTGTGCATACAGCCCCGCGAGCACACCGAGTCGGTCGACAACAACGGCCTCGATCGCGCCGGAACCGTCGAACTGTTCGATCAGGCAGGTGTTCAGGCCCTGCTGACGCAGGGTCGCCAGCGCTTCCACGGCGCGCTCCGGATGGCGCGGCACCAGCACCATCAAGGCATTGCCGATACGTTCACGCAATCGTCGATGAGCCGTGGCCAGCAGCGCTTCCTCGGCGGCGTGCGTGCTGCCGGCAACCCAGGTTGGACGATCGGACCAGAGCGTCTGCCAGGACAGCACTGCTTCGGGCACGACGGGCTCGGCCGCTACATCAAACTTGAGATTGCCGATAACATGAACTCGCTCGGGCGGCACGCCGAGCGCGACGAATCGATTGCGGTCGGTCTCGCCCTGGCACAGGATCGGTGCAACGGTGGCCAGCATCTGCTGTGCCAGCGCGCCGAAGCGCCGCAGCCGCCCAAGCGACGTTGCCGAAAGTCGGGCGCTGACCATCGTCACTGGAATGCGGCGCTGGGCGCACTGGATCAGCAGCTCTGGCCAGAGCTCGGTCTCGACCAGGACCAGCCCCGCAGGTCGGGTCCGGTCGAGCCAGCGCGCCACGCGGCGCGGCGTGTCGATCGGGACAAACAGATGACGCACCGAGGACGGGCCAGGATGCAGTCGCTCGATGGCCTGTGCGCCGGTGTGGGTCAAGGTACTGTGCAGCAGCCGCAGCGATGGCTGCCCGGCCTGCAGCGCTTTCACCAGCGGCGCGGCAGCATGCACCTCGCCGACCGAGGCGGCATGAATCCATAGCTCACCACTGGCCTCCGGGACCTCGCCGTGTCGTTCGGCCTGGCGCGCGGCCAAGGCAGTATCGCCGCTTGCGGCGCGGGCCAGTTTTCGTGCTGCCAGCGGGGCCAGAGCGGTGGCGGCGGCACGGTACACTGCGAGCGAAAATGAAGCCATCGGTCAAGCATAGCCCAGACGCAGCCCGACGCCATCCCGGTGCCCGAATCGGCGCGCTGTTGACGCGTGCTCTACTGGCGCCACTGATGTGGCTGGGTCGTTGTCGCCTGACTACCGTTCGTCGCATGACCCGCCCGCTGGCGTGGCCGATGCGACTGGCGATGCGCAGGCGTGCAGCCGTGGTTCGACGCAATCTGGAGCTGTGCTTTCCCGAGTTGACGCCGGATGCGCGAACCGCGATTGAGCATGCGCACTTTCACAACCTGGCCGAGGCCGTCGGCGAGATCGCCTACGCCTGGAACCGCCCCGGCCGGCTCGGTCCGGAGAGCGGCAGCGTCGACGGCATCGAAAATCTCGAGACCGCACGCTGCCAAGGGCATGGTGTGATCGTGTTGACCGGGCACGTCACCTGCCTTGAACTGGGGGCGCGGTTGTTCGGCGAAGCCGCCGGCGGGCACGGCCTGTACCGGCCGCTGCGCAACCCGGTGCTGGAGGCCTTGCAGCAACGCGGTCGTCGCCGCTATGCCGATGGCATGTTTGCGCGCGATGATTTGCGTGGCATCGTGCGCCACCTTCGAGCCGGCGGCGTGCTCTGGTATGCGCCGGACCAGGATCTGGGCCTCGACCGCTGCGAGTTTGCGCCGTTTTTCGGCATCGAGACGGCAACGGCGCGCGCGCTCCTCGATCTTGCGCGGCTCGGGCGCGCCCGGGTGGTTCCGATGTACCCGCTCAAGGATCCGCACAGCGGCCGGATCAGGGTGTGCCTGGAGCCAGCTTTTGATGACTTTCCATCGACCGATCCGATCGCCGACCTGGCCCGCTACAACGCCTTCCTCGAACGCCGGGTCCGCGCCCATCCGGCCCAGTACTGGTGGCTGCATCGCCGCTTCAAGACCCGCCCCGAGGGCCAGCCCGACCGCTACCATCCCTGATCGCCCACCGGTAAGCGAATCAAGAGCTCGGTCGTTATGCTCGCGCCAGCACCCAGATCTCGACTCTTGCCACACCGGCTCGTTTCAGCACCCGAGCGCATTCGGCCAGGGTTGCGCCGGTGGTCATCACGTCGTCGACCAGGGCGACTGTGCGCACCCCGGGGGGAAGTCGTCGAATCGCAAATGCGCCGCGCACATTGCCATGTCGCTTCCCGGCCGGCAGTGCTGATTGCGCCGGTGTCGCACGTCGCCGCAGCAGTGCGTCGCTCCATGGCAGTCCATCGAAATGTCGTGACAGGTCCCGGCATAACAGCTCGGCCTGGTTGAAGCCGCGGTGCCAGCGGCGGCGCCAGTTCAGCGGCACCGGAATCATCAGGTCGGGCCGCGGTGCGCCGCGTCGTGCCAGTTGGCCGGCCAACAACGCGGCAAGCAGCCGTCCGGCGGCCAGATCGCGGTTGAACTTGAAGCGCTGAACCAGGCTTGCAATCGGCGGGCCGTAGGCGAACGCGGCAAAGGCAGCGTCGAAGGCGGGCGCGGCCGAAATGCAGTGGCCGCAGCGCTCGACCTCGCGCGGCAACAGCAGCGCGCAGCGACGACATGCGGGCTCGGCCGGCGGCAATTGCGCGCGGCAGGCAGCACAGGCGTCGGGATGACCCGGTGCATTGAGGCCGCAGATCAGGCAGAACCGCGGCCAGACCAGGTCGAGCGTCCGCCGCAGCCCGGCGCGCAGCGTGGCTCTGGAAAATGCTCGGCTCATTGGCGGCATCGACAACACGGATGACAGGATCAAGGAAAATAGCGCCATGTCGACCGATTTGTCCATTGTCATTGTTTACCGGGACCTGTCAGCATGAGCCAGACCGACAAGCTCGATTCTGCGGGCTACGCGCCCGATTCCGCTGCCGTGCGCCGCTTTCAGGCGCGCGCAGCGGCCGGCTACAGTGCCGCTGCGCATCTGTCGACCTTGGTCGGCGAGCGCCTGTTCGAGCGGCTTGATGGCTTGCGCTTCGAGCCGGAAAGCGTGCTCGATCTCGGCTGCGGTCCGGGCAATGGCGCCCGGCTGCTGGCGCAACGCTGGCCCGGGGCCCGGGTGCTGGCCGTCGACGCCGTCCGACCGATGCTTGACCAGGTGCCGCCGCGGCTCGGCTGGTTCGGGCCGAAGCTGCAGCGTCTGCAGGCCGACGCCGCGCGGCTTCCGCTGGGCGAGTCAACGGTCGACCTGCTGTTCTGCAACCTCGTGCTGCATGCGCTCGAGGATCTGCCGGGCGCACTCAACGGTTTCCGCCGTGTGCTGCGTCCCGGCGGCTTGCTGCTGATCTCGATCTATGGTCGCGACACCTTGAGGGAGCTGCGCGAGGCCGGTCGGCGGATCGGCGATGTCGAACGGGTCGGACGCTTCGCCGACGTTCAGCGCCTGGGCGATGCGATGATGCGGGCCGGCTTCGCCGAACCGGTGCTGGACACCGACTGGATCACGGTCCAGTACCGTGACCCGGGTCAGTTGTTTGCCGAGCTCAAGGCCTGCGGCCTGAGCCACGCTGCACGCGCGCGTAGCCGCGGTCTGACCACACCGCGGCGACTGGCGGCGCTGTACCAATCCTGCGAGACTTTCCGCAGCGCGGACGGCACGCTGCCGGGCACCTGGGAAATCGTCTACGCCTCAGCCTGGGCGCCGGAGGAGGGCGCGCCAATTCGGAGCATCCACGGCGAGGAGGCATCCGTTTCGGTAGCCAGCATCGGTAAGCGACGGCGCTGATCATTCAGCAACTTTGTAACGTTGAAGGCGTGAAGCAGAAAGATCGGTCTCGGTGCCCATCGCGTGGCTGCGTTGGCCCATTCGCGCCGGTGCCCGTCTTCTGTGCTTGTGTACAGCAGAAGTTCATCCAGGCAAACGACCAATTCAGAACACCAGATTCACCATCACCAGCATCACCACCAGGTAGAGCACGGTGATCGGCAGGCCGACGCGCAGGAAGTCCTTTACGGTGTAGCCGCCGGGGCCGATGATCAGGGCGTTGACCGGATGGGTCGGCAGGATGAAGGCGTTGGAGGTGCCGAGCGCGATGATCAGTACGTAGATTACGGGATTGGCGCCCGTGGCCAGCGCGATGTTGATCGAGATCGGCACCAGCAACACGGTCGCGCCGACGTTGGACATCACCAGCGTGAACAGCGTGGCCAGCAGCGCCAGCGCGATCTGCATCGGCAGGTCGCCGATCTCGCCAACCAGGCGCATCAACTCCTGGACCAGCCAGGCGGCGGTGCCGGTGACCTCCATGGCGTGGCCGAGCGGAATCAGGCTGGCCATCAGGAATACGGTTTTCCAGCTGACCGCGGCATAGGCCTCGTCCATGGTCAGCACCCGGGTCAGGATCATGCCGATCGCGCCGGTCAGCAACGCCACAGACAGGTTGAAGTCGGTCAGAAGGATCAGGCTCAGCGACAGCAGGAACATGAGCAGTGCCGAGCCAACCTTTTGCGGCCGCTGCTCCTCTTTCGGAATGTCTGTGGCGACGATGAAATCGCGCTCGCGTGCCACCGCCGACAGGTCGCGCCAGGTCGAGTGCGACACCAGGCAGTCGCCGACCTTCAGCGTTTCTCCCCTGAGGTGCTCGCGCACGATGTCCTGGCCGCGGTTGATCGCCAGTACCGAAATGCCGAAGCGCGAGCGCAGTCGCGCCTCGCCGATGCTCTTGTCGACCAGGTTGGAGCCGGGTGGAATCACGACCTCGGAGATGCCGGCACGCCCGGGATCGAACAGGCTGCCGAAGGTGCGCAGGCGCGGCTGCAGGCGCAGCTGGTTGTCCAGTGCAAACCTGCCAACCTGGTCGCGCGTGCCCATGACACCCAGCACGGTGCCGACCCAGATCATCTCATCGGCCGGAGGTGCCAGGCGCGGCTCTTCGGTGGACTGGATCGCCAGCAGCAATGGCGCGCCGTCGAGCTGCTCGGCCTCGGCCACGCGCATCCCGACCAGCGGGGAATCGACCGTGACCAGCAACTCGTAGATATCGCCGGTGATGCCGTAGACATCGGCGAAATAGCTCTTGGTGCGTCCCGGCGAGGCGGCGCGCTTGCTGCTGGTGCTAGGCAGCAGGCGGCTGCCGAACAGCACAAAGAAGCCGATCGCTCCGATCAGCAGCGCGGCTCCGATCGGGGCCACTGAGAAAAGCTCGAATGGCCGCATCGACTCCGCCCCCGGCGGCAAGGAACGATTCGAGGTCAGGATCAGGTCGTTGAGCAGAATCAGCGGCGATGAGCCGACCATGGTGATGGTGCCGCCGACGATGGCGCAGAAACCGATCGGAATCAGCAGCCGCGACAGCGGTATATCGAGGCGGCTGGAAATTCGGCTGGCGACCGGCAGATATAGTGCGGCAGCGCCGGTGTTCTGCATGAATGCGGAGAACATGCCGACGCTGCTGGTCAACATCACCACAATGCGGTTTTCCGACTTCCCGCCGTAGCGCACGATCAGGGTAGACAGGGCGGCCATCACGCCGGTGCGGTCCAGCCCTGCACCGATGATCATCACCGCGATCACCGCGATCACCGCATTCGAGGCGAAGCCATCGAACAGTTGATCGCCAGGCACCACGCCAAGCAAGCCGAGCAGCACCATGATCGTGATCGCGGCGATGTCGATGCGAACGATTTCGGTGACGAAGGCGAATACCGTCAGCCCCAGCACGGCCAGGACCAGCAGCATGTCGCCTGTCAGTGTCAGTTCGCTACCCATGGCCTCGGATCAGCTGATTCTCTTTCCATTACAGCCTACACGGATCGCGCGGGATGAGGCAGCCTTCGCCGTGTCTGGTTCGGCTCGAGCCTTTCGCCCGGATCCTGGCGCCCGGAATCAATCGATCAGGAGCGGCCATCACGCTGCAGGCGTGTCGCATCCAGACGCGCTTCGATTCGATCGAGACCGAGGCGCGCAGTACCGCCCAGCGAAATCCGGGCGTTCAGACTGTCTTCGGTTGCGCGCGACTCGAGTTGGGCCAGCTGATCGCCGACCTTGCGGTAGGCCTCGCGAAAGCTCAGCCCCTCGGCAACCAGTTCGTTGGCGCGGTCGGTGGCGAACATGGCCGGGGCGATACTTGTACGCATTCGGTCACGTTGCCACTCCAGCCCGGCGAGCAATGCCGGCACCAGCGCCAGGCCATCGAGCCCCTTGCCGAAGGCGCGTAGAAGCGGTGGCTTGGTGTCCTGCAGGTCGCGCTGGTAGCCCGAGGGCAGCGACAGCACCGCTTCGAGTTCGGTGCGTGCGCCGACTACGGTCGCATGCAGCGCACGCAGCAGCTCGACCGCGTCGGGGTTGTGCTTGTTCGGCATGATCGACGAGCCGGTGCAGAACTCGGCTGATACCGTGAGGTAGCCGAATTCCTGGCTGGCGTACAGGCTCAGATCCCAGCTCAGCCGGCGCAGATCGCCGGTCGCTGCCGCCAGTGCATCCAGCGCACGCAGCTCGACCTTGCCGCGCTGGGCCTGGGCGTTCTGCGGGTTGACCACCAGCCGGGCGAAGCCCAGCTCGGCGGCTACGCCGTCACGGTCGAGCTCGAAATTGACGCCGAACCCCGAGGCCGTGCCCAACGGCGAGGCATCGAGCCAGTCCAGCATCGCGAGCGCCAGCGCGGCGTTATCGACGAAGGCTTCCGCATGCCCGGCCCACCACAGCCCCAGCGAACTCGGCATGGCCTGCTGCAGGTGCGTGTGCCCGGGCAGGGCCACATCGCGTTCGGCGTGGGCCCGCTTCAGTGCCACCTCGGCGATATCGCAGCACAGGTCTGCGAGTCGGCCAACACGGTCTTTCATGTACAGACGCAGCGCGACTGCGACCTGGTCGTTGCGGCTTCTGCCGGCATGGATACGTTTGCCGGTTTCGCCGAGGCGCGCGGTCAACCAGGTCTCGATCGCCGAGTGTCCGTCTTCGAAGCGCGCATCGAGTTCGAACTCGCCGTCGGCGAAGGCCTGTTGCAGATGGTCGAGTTCGGTGCAGATCGATTCGGCCTGCTCTGGCTCCAGCAGGCCCGTGCGGCCCAGGCCCCGCGCATGTGCCTGGCTGGCGCGAATGTCGAACGGCAGCAGCTCGCGGTCGAGGATGACGTCCTGGCCGGCGAGGAAGCGCATGATGGCCTCGGGCACCGGACGCTGGCCGGATTTCTTCCAGATCGGTTCGCTCATGTCGGGATTCCATCGAGTTCGTTCAGGCCCAGGGCGCGGTTGATGTTCTGCAGCGCCTGACTGGCCGCGCCCTTGAGCAGGTTGTCGAGGACCACGACAAAGCTCATCCGGTGGGTGGCGCGCGGGTCGACGCTGAAACCGCCGATGGCAAGCCCGGTGCGCGGCGTCAGGCTGCGGATCTCGGGAATGTCGGCCGAGATCCGCAGCAGTGGCTCGTCGCCGAGTGCGGCGCGGTAGTGTTCAAGCATGGCAACGTTCGAGACCGGCTCGCCCAGATCGACCGCGATTGTCAGCGAGATGCCGCGGAAGAACGCCGCGACATGCGGGTGGAAGCGCACCGGTCGGCCAAGGTGGTTGCTGATCTCGGTCTCATGTACATGTCCGGTCAGGGCATACGGAATCAGATTGTCGGTCAGACGCGCCGGATCATTGCGCGGGCCCGGCGTGCGGCCGGCACCGGAGTAGCCCGACACCCCGAAGATCACCGGCGGCGCGATCAGCAGCTCGCGGATCGGCATCAGGCCGAACTGGGCGCCGGTGGCGTAACAGCCGGGGTTGGTGATCCGACAGGCGCCGGAAACACGCTCGCGATTGAACTCGGTCAGGCCGTAGACCCAGGCTGGATCAAAGCGGTAGTCAGCGCCCAGATCCAGGACGATCGCGTCTGGATGCGCCGCCGCGATCGCCTCGACCCAGGGGCGGCTCTGGCCGTTGGGCAGCGCCAGCACCCAGACTCTGGCATCGACGGTCCCGACCTGTTCCGGCAGCAGTGTGGTGAAGCGCTGGTTCGGGTCGGGCCACTCGGGTACTTCGGCGGTGATCGGCAGACCGTCCTGGCTGGCCGACATCGCCAGCGCCAGTTCGATCTGCCGATGGCCGATCAGCAGCCGCAGCAGTTCGCTGCCGGTGTAGCCGCGCGCGCCGATCAATGCCAGGCGATGTTTGCGTTGCTCGCTCATGATTGCTCTTTGGGTATTCCAGATGATGTGATTGATTCAGCCCGAACTTTAAAAGACTTGTTTACCGCAGATGAACGCAGATCAATTCATTCTCGTCAGGAAGAAGACAAACCAGCATTGTTGTCCGAAGGTCGCCAGACAGAGTCGGCCCGAAAATTTGTCAACAACAATCTCGCGGGCTCCAGCGATCGTACTTCATCATTGCTTGAATCGCGGCAATCGGCGGATGCGCTGCGCTTGTCCGTCCGCCCTGCGACTGCGTTGATCTGCGGCAAAAGAACGAATCAATCCGACTCCAGCCACCCCGAATCGCGCCCGGCGGCGTCGTCGATCAGGCGCTGGATCTGGCCGAAATCTCCGACGCCGATCGCGTAGACGATCCATTCGCCACGACGATGCGAGGTCTCGGCCTGCTGGAAATACCAGCCGGCGATCGGATTGCTGACCCGGGCGCGCCAGTACATGGTGGGGCAGCGCGCGCGCAAGCTTCGCCAGAGTGCTGCTCCGAGACCCTCGCCGCGGGCTTCTGGCGTGACCACGATCTTGTCGAGGTAGGGCACGCCGTCGGCACCTTCCAGAATCAGTGCGGCGGCGCGCTCGCTTTCGGCCAGCAGCAGCCCGGCGACGCGGCGCTGGTCCAGCCATTCGGGACGAAGCTCGCGGCCGAAGGCGCTTTCGATCAGCGATTCGAGTGCGGCGCGACGCTGGGCCGGCACATGGTCGAACCATTCGATCGCCTCACCCTTGCGTACCAGCGTTCCCGCGCCGGTGTGGGTGAACAGCTCGCGGGTGAGCTTCTCGGCCGAGGTGATCGACACCGAAGCCGACGGAGACAGCGGTTCCAGCATGTCGTAAATCTGCTTGAGCTTCAGCGCCATGCCCGAGTGCACCCAGGGCTGGGCCATCAGGCCTTCGTAGTCGCTGGTCAGGCTGATCGCCGAGATGATCCGGCCGCTTTCATCAAGCAGGCCGCCGGTTGGGGTCAGGAAGATCACCTTGTAGGGACGGATTGCCCAGACCAGTTCGCGGGTGGCGATGTCGGCGTTGATGTTCATGACCTGGCCGGAGCGAGTCTCGCCGAGGCAGGTGACCACCGGCAGTGCGCCGGAGGCCACCGCGCTGCGGATCGAGTCCAGATGAACATCGCCAATGTGACCCACCAGTCCGAGCTTTTCGCGATCGGCATAGTCGCATTCGAATATGCCGTGCAGCAGGCCGCGGGCGCGTACGCCATGGCGCTCGAGCGCATCGACCAGGCGGGAATTTTCGCGGTAGATCACCGGCCGGACCACGGCCATGACCTCCTCGGAGGTTACGCGCAGGCCGTCATGCTTTTCAGTTGCGACGCCGGCCTCGGTCAATGCCTGGTCGAGCTGCGGGCCGGCACCGTGCAGCACGATCGGGTACAGCCCGAGCCGGTGCAGGAAGGCCAGCGCGCCGACCAGCGCGTCGAGGTCTTCGGCCAGCACGCCGCCGCCGACCTTGATCACAGCAAAGCGGCTTTCGTTGACCCGCGAGAACTGCTCCAGGTACTGGCGCGCCTCGCGCGAGGACACCAGTTGGCCGAGCAGTTCGACGACGATGGGGCGGACTTCGGTCATGCGGCGCTCTCCACGATGCGCAGGTAGTGCCCGGCTGCGGCTTCGAGCTGGTCCAGCGCGACCCATTCATCGATCGTATGGGCCTGCTCGATATGGCCGGGACCCAGCACCACGGCGTCGAGGCCGGCGGCCGAGAACAGCGAGGCCTCGGTCCAAAAATCGACCTGCTCGGTGACCGGCAGGCCATGAGCGGCGGCAAAGGCGCGCGCGCCCGAAGCCTCGCGTCCGGCTGCCGGCAGTGGCGGGCCGGAGAAGGGTATTTCCCAGCGGGCGCGTGCATTGGCGTCGGCCAGGCCCGAGATTGCGGCCAGGAATTCGGCGTTATCGGCCCCCGGCGAAAGGCGCGCCGAGTAATGCAGGGCGCACTGATCGGCGATCACGTTGCTCTTCAGTCCGCCGTCGATGCGGCCGACGTTGAAGCAGGTTGCGCGACCAGCCTCGGCCTCGACGCGGCAGTGTTCCAGTGCGGCGCTGATCCAGCGTCCGGCCGCGTGCACCGCGGAATCCTGAATCGCGCGCAGTGCCGAAGAATGCCCGGCGATGCCGTTGAAATGACCCTTGACCGACAGAAAGCCGCGATGCGCCAGCACTGCCCGGTTGGCCGTTGGTTCGCAGACGACGGCGAAGCGGAACGGACGGGCGGCGTCGGAATCGAGGAAACGCTGCACGCAGCAGCCGCCGGCGCCTTCCTCGTCGGAGCTCAGCAGCATCGCCATGGGCTTGCGACTGGTCTCGGCCACCGTCAGCAGCGCCGCCGCCGCACCCTTGATGTCGCAGCTGCCGCGGCCCCAGGCCCGGCCGTTGCGCACCGTCAACTCCAGCGGCGGCACGCTCCAGCCCTCGCCGACCGGCACGGTGTCCAGGTGACAGTTGAACAGCAGCTCTGGCGCCCCGCGCACCGCCAGCAGGGTGACGTGGCCGTCGCCATGGTCGGTGATCGTGACCTCGAATTCGTCCGGCAATACGCTAGGAATGTACTCGAACATCGGCGATCGTGCGCTGATCTGCCGCGGCGGATTCTGGCTGTCGTCGGCGATCAGCGGGCCCAGGTGGGCCAGGATGCGGTCCAGGCTCATCCGTCTTTCCGCACCTTCTGCGCCAGCGTCGAGCTCTGCCCGATCAGCTTGACGAAGCCCTCGGCCTGTTCCGGCGTCCACGAGGCCGATTGTGCATAGACCGCATTCGGGTCGTTCAGGATGTAGGGCGATTCCACCGCCACGGCATGCAGTGCGCCGCCGTCGGTGGCCAGCCGGACGCTGCCGGTAACGAAGCGGTTGGCCGATTCCAGGTAGGCCTCGAGGTCGGTCTTGTGCGGCTCGAAGAAGAAGCCGACGTAGACCAGCTCGGCCCAGCGTGCCGCGATGATGTGGCGGAACTGGTCCTGCAGCCGGGTGTTGACGGTGTCTTCCAGCGCCCGATGGGCGGCCATCAACGCATCAACGCCGGGGCACTCGAACACGATCCGGCCCTTCAGCCCGATTGAAACATCACCGGTGTAGATGTGGCGACCGACACCAAAGGCGCCGACCTCGTCGTTGAGTTGCCTGAGCATGTCCGGGCCAGCCATGGGCTTGCCATTGAGCGTGACCGCGCGCCCGGCCTCGAAGCCGATCGTCCACTCGCTTCGACCGGCGGGCCATTCGCTGCGCGGCCGGCAGCGCACCCGGGTGTCTTCGGAGGGTGCTTCGAAGCGATCGATTTCCTGGCCCGACAGGGTCACGCCGAGCAAGTTCTCGTTGATCGAATAGCGACTGTTCGATGCTGGTATTTCGACGCCGGCCTTGGCCATCAGCTCCAGTTCATGAGCGCGGACGTTGCGCGTCTCGCGCTGCAGTTCGCGGATCGGCGCGTGGATGCTGTAATCGCCGAGGCTTCGTACCGACTGGTCGAAACGCAGCTGGTCGTTGCCCATGCCGGTGCAGCCGTGGGCGAAGTGCCGGGTGCCGAGCCGGTCGGCAAGCTTCAGGCATTCCTCGACGATGACGTAGCGGTCCGAGCACAGCATCGGGTACTGGTCGAGCATCCGCGCGCCGGACCACAACAGCGGCACGACGAACTTGTCCCACAGCGGTTGGGCGGCATCCAGTTCATGGTGCTCGGCCGCACCCAGCGAACGCGCGCGCTCGGCGATCCAGGCCTTCTGCGCCGAATCGACGCCGCCGCTATCGACGAATGCTGTATGTACCTCGAAGCCCTTTTCCTTCAGCGCCAGCACGCAATAGCTGGTATCCAGCCCGCCGGAAAATGCCAATACGATCTTTTCGTTGTTCATGGTTATCTCGTTTCGAAAGTCAAACACTTTTTATCCACAGATGAACACAGATGAGTACCCAGACACTCCAACGTAGGCTGGATAAGTGAAGCGCGCCCACCTTGCCGACACTTTGTGGTCGGTGCGCTGAGACCTTTCTGCCTTACCCGGCTGCGGTGTTCAAAAACCAAATTGCTTTTTCATCCGTGTCCATCCGTGTTCATCTGTGGACAAGATATTCATTTCCCGCCCATCAACTCCAGCATCAGCGCCTTCTGCACGTGCAGACGGTTCTCGGCCTCATCGAGGGCGGCGCAATATTCGGCGTCCATCACTTCGTCGCTGGCCTTGATGTTGCGCCGAAGCGGCAGGCAGTGACTGAAGCGGGCGTTGGCGGTCAGCGCCATTTTCGCGCCGTCGACCATGAAATGCTGGAACGGCGCGCGCAGCTTCGCCTCTTCCTCCGGTCGACCATACAAAGGCAGCGCACCCCAGCTCTTGGCATAGACCCAGTTGGCGCCGCTGTAGGCGCTCTCGATATCGATGGTTACCTCCAGACTGCCGCCCGACTCCGCGGCAAAGGCAGCTGCCGAATCCATGAACTGTGGATCGAGCCGGTAGGCTTCATCCGGAATCAGCAGCGTGATGTCCATGCCGAACTTGCTCGCGATCAGCAGCGCCGAGTTGGCCACGGCGGTGTTCAGCGGCCTCGGATGCCAGGTCCAGGTCAGCACGAACTTGCGGTTGTCCGGCCGGCCGAGATGATCCTGGATGGTGCGCATCAGCGCCAGCTCCTGGCATGGATGAACGATGGTTTCCATATTGATCACCGGCACCGAGGCGTGTTCGGCCAGCGCCCGGATGACGCGGTCCTCGCGGTCCACCGACCAGTCGCGGAACAGCGGAAAGGCCCGCAGCGCAATCGCATCGCAATAGCGCGACAGCACGCCGGCAACTTCTGCGATGTGCTCCTCGGCGCTGCCATCCATGATCACGCCACGTTCGAACTCGATGCCCCAGGCGGCCTTGCCCGGCTCCAGCACCACGGCATGCGCACCGAGCTGGAACGCCCCGATCTCGAACGAGGAGCGGGTGCGCAGCGAGGGGTTCAGGAACAGCAGTGCGATCGACTTGCCGGCCAGCGCGTTCGAGACCGGCTGGCGGCGGATCTCCTCGGCGCGGTCCAGCAGCCCCTGCAGCGTGGCGCGGTCGTGGTCGGCAGTAGTCAGAAAATTCTTCACGTCGTCAGTCCTTGGCCGGCACCTGCCGGCAAACAAAAAACCCAGCCGGCGGGCTGGGTTGGATGAGGTCATGCGTTGGTGCGAAAACGCGCGCTCAATCCCCCGCCCGGCAAGGCGCTGGCAAACGTCGGCGTCGCGACGGCGCGAACGAAGGCAGCAGGGCGATGGCAGCACTGTAAATCATTCGCGCACTGTGCCATAGATGGGCCGTCGGGGCAAGGTAATGGGGCGAAATGTTCGCCCCTGAAGCAGGCCCGTAACCGATCGGCCGACTCGTGCCTCGAGGGTCCCCAACCGCCAGCCCCGGCAGTAGCCGGCCCGCCGGTGATGGGGTCCGCTTTCGGGCCGCTGCTCGGGGTGCCCGGCACCAAATGCTGCTCTACTGTCGCTGTCTTGGGTTGTCCGGATTGTCTGTTTTCTGCCACCCAAACCCATGCAGTCAAGCCCATGCTCAGGCAGGAAGAGAGACGAGTTTTCGGCTTTCAGCCCGAATTATTCATGACCCGACTGTCGCGAGTCGGCTCCAGGTCTTGTCGCCGCGGTGTCTCGCGACCGAGCGCACCGCAGCCGGGCTCGCCCTGCTTGTCAATACCGGCAGGTGAGGATGCGCGAGCGAGCAAAACGTTGCGGATGCACAGCCTGAGGGCGTCGCAGCAGGCCGAGTCATGAATAATCCGGGTTCAATTTTCAGGAAAACCGGTTTCGCGCCATCGGCCAGATTGCCGCACAGCTTTTCGTCGGAGCCTGCCTGCAAAGCGCGGGGCGAATCTGCCACGCGCTCAGTAGTATGCATGCTCCCGAAACAGCGGTTCGATCTTTCCGTTCCAGTCACCTCGGTAGCGTTCGAGCAAGCGCTCGGCCGGGGTGCGGCCGGATTCGACGGACTCGAACAGTGGTCGCAGGAAGCCGGTTTCGTCGTCGCCGGCGGCGTTGAGGCAGCGGCGGCGAGCCAGTTCGCGCACGCTGCGGCCGCGGATCCTGGCCTGCAGACCTTCGCGGGTGACGTCGTCGCGCAACGCCTGCATTTCGTCGAGCTGCCAGTCGCAGGTCAGTTCCATGCAGGCGTCCAGCGCGCTGCGGTCGTAAAGCAGGCCGGCCCAGAACGCCGGCAGGGCACACAGGCTCTTCCATGGGCCGCCATCGGCGCCGCGCATTTCCAGGTAGCGCTTCAGCCGCACTTCGGGAAAGGCGGTGGTGAGGTGGTCTTCCCAGTCGCTGATCGTTGGTACTTCGCCGGGCAGCGCGGGCAGTCGCCCGGCCATGAAGTCGCGGAACGATTGGCCGGCGGCGTCGATGTAGCGGCGTTCGCGGCGGACAAAATACATCGGCACGTCCAGCATCCAATCGACGTAGTGTTCGAAGCCGAAGCCGGGTTCGAATACGAACGGAAGCATGCCGGTGCGATTATTGTCGGTGTCGGTCCAGATATGGCTGCGGTAGCTCAGGTAACCCGAGGGCTTGCCCTCGACGAACGGTGAGTTGGCAAACAGCGCCGTGGCCACGGGTTGCAGTGCCAGCGAGGCGCGGAACTTGTCGGCCATATCCTGCTCGCTTTCGAAATCCAGGTTGACCTGCACGGTGCAGGTGCGGGTCATCATGTCCAGGCCCAGCGTGCCGACCCTGGGCATGTAGTTGCGCATGATCTTGTAGCGGCCCTTGGGCATCCACGGGATGTCCTCGCGCTTGGCCCGCGGGTGAAAGCCCAGGCCGAGGAAGCCCAGACCCATCGGCTCGGCCACGGCGCGGACTTCGGCGAGGTGGATATGGACCTCGTTGCAGGTCTGGTGCAGGTTTTCCAGCAGGTCGCCGGATAGTTCGAACTGGCCACCGGGCTCGAGTGTGATCGAGCAGCCACCGCGTTTGAGCGCGATGATGCTGTCGCCCTCGAATTCCGGCTGCCAGCCGTAGCCCTCGGCGAGTCGCTTGAGCAGCTCGCCAATGCCGTGTTCGCCCTCATACGAAAGCGGGTGGAGGTCGGCGACGTGGAAGCCGAACTTCTCGTGTTCGGTGCCGATGCGCCAGGCGGTCTTCGGCTTGCAGCCGGAGGCGAGGTAGTCGACCAGTTCGCCCGGACGAGTGATCACGGAGGAAGATTCGGCGGGTGCAACCATCATTACGGACCCAACGGTCGGAAAAACCGGATTATCGCCGATTCGTGCCAATTTCCGAAGATGCTTTCGCCGCTGTCCTCTTGAATCGGACTCGCGGTGCTGTCACGCCAACAGATGTCCTGCCGCGGCGCTC
>Ga0210039_1001509_pt1 | contig 21270 bp, 17 predicted proteins | sample CryGeyCG2114_250_3_FD_185460 | JGI IMG/M metagenome (GOLD analysis project Ga0210039, IMG submission 185460) | Groundwater microbial communities from aquifer - Crystal Geyser CG17_big_fil_post_rev_8/21/14_2.50 (SPAdes) (version 2) | ecosystem: Environmental > Aquatic > Deep subsurface >...
CCCGCGCAGCAGCTTCGGTCTGTAAAAATCGGTCTGAAGCGTAGCGAGCGGGTGGCAGGCGGTGGGCATCGGAGCGCAGAAACCGCAGTGTACAAACCGGTACATGAGGATTTCGAGCACCGAAGCATGATTCCCCTGCCGCCCGCGCAGCAGCTTCGGTCTGTAAAAATCGGTCTGAAGCGTAGCGAGCGGGTGGCAGGCGGTGGGCATCGGAGCGCAGAAACCGCAGTGTACAAACCGGTACATGAGGATTTCGAGCACCGAAGCACGCCGCCTGCCGCCCGCGCAGTAGCTTCAGACCGATTTTTCAGCGGTGTGGGCGGGCGAGGTACTCCACCGCCTGCATCTCGACCAGCCGCGACACGGTGCGCTGGAACGGCGCGGCGAGACGCTCGCCGATGTAGATCTGCTCGATTGGTGCTTCGGCCGAGCAGATCAGCTTGACCGAGCGGTCGTAACACTCGTCGACCAGATGAATCAGACGCCGGGCCGCATTATTGCGGCCGTCATCGAGCTGCGGGATGTTGCTGACGATGAGGGTCGAGAAACGAAACACCAGCTCGATGTAGTCGATCGCACTGCGTGGCCCTTCACACAACTGGGTGAAATCGGCCCACAGCAGCGAGCCGGATCGGCAACGGATCGGCAGGGTCCGTCCACGCACATTCAGCGCTGTTGCAACTGCCGGCGCATCGGGGCTCAGAACGTCAAATTGTTCGGCCAGGCAACGCTCGGACTCCGGCCCGCAGGGCGTGTACCAGGTCGGATGGCGCTCGAGTTCGCGCAGCCGGAAGTCGGCCGCAGCATCCAGTTCCACCACCTCGCAGTGGCGCTTGATGTTGGCAATCGCCGGCAGCAGTCGGGCCCGCTGCAGACCGCCCTCGTAGAGCCGTTCGGGCGGCTGATTGCTGGTCGCAACCAGGGTCATGTCGAGCTCGAACCAGTACCGGCTGAGTTCTCCGAGCAACATCGCGTCGGCAATGTCCTCGACATGGAATTCATCGAAGCACAGCACCCTGGCGGTCTTGCGCTGGCGCGCGGCGACCTCGGCCAGCGGATCGCTTCTGCCCTGCAACGAGCGCAACTCGGCATGCACGCTGTCCATGAAACGATGAAAATGACTGCGCTCGACCCGCACCCCGGCATCCTTCAGCGACTGCGCGAACAGATCCATCAGCAGGGTCTTGCCACGCCCGACGCCGCCGTGAAGATAGAGCCCCGGCACGCGTCGGGCGCGGCGAAACCATCGATCGGGCTGGTTGACCAGGGCGTCACGGCAATGCTGCAGTATTTGCGCCACCCGAACCTGGGCTGGATCGTGAAGGAGCTTGCCGGCCTCGACCAGCGCCTGGTAGCGTCCGGCGGGGCCCCGCGCCTGGGTTGTAGCCTGGTGCGGGGGAGTCAAGGGAGCTGATTTTGTACCGCGTTCTTGAGCAGGCCGCGCAGGTCCATCAGGCGCCGATGGAAGAAATGCCCGCTGCCCTCCATCACCACCAGTTGCGGCTTGCGATCCAGACCTTCGACCCAATCGATCACCGCGCGTGGCGAGACCACGTCATCCTCATCACCCTGCACCACCAGCCAGGGGCAATTGGGTGACACCAGCTCGTTGAAACCATAACGCTCGACCGGCGGAGCGATGGTAATCAGCATTCGCACCGGCAGCGTCTGCGCCGCGCGCAACGAAATCCATGCGCCAAACGAGAACCCGGCCAGCCACAGGTCGTCGTCGGGTCGGGTCCGACGCACCCACTCGACGACCGCGAGCAAATCGGCCAGCTCGCCGTCGCCGTCATCGAATTCGCCTTCGCTATCGCCGGTGCCGCGGAAATTGAAGCGCACCGTGCGTAGCCCCGATTCGCGCAGCGCACGCTCGATGATCGTCACCACCTTGTTGCGCATGGTGCCACCATGCTGCGGGTGCGGATGGGCCACTACGACGGTGGCCGAGCGCGCCAGCTCCGTCTCGGGCACATCGACGATGCTCTCGAGCCGGCCGACCGGGCCGGTCACGAAGAACTCGCATTGCTCGGCCGGGAAACCGGCCGGGTCGGTCTGTCGGTTGTCGCTCATCAGGCCCGAAAATGCATGTGGACGAGCATGATACCCCAAGAAAACGGGGCATCGAAGCTGCCATCGCAGCCTGTCGGACTTGGCCAGTCGTTTGGAATCCGGAATATCATGCAACGCTGGGGTTCAGTGGCCAAGCCAGCGCGGTACCGGGTCGAGCGATCGCCGGCTGGAATCGAAACTTTGCCGTCAAGCCGCAGGAGCGGTATCCGACCGCGTACCGAACTCGGCGAGACGGCGCATCGGTGTGTGCTCCCGATAAACCGGGCTTCGGCTGCTAGTGCACCCCGCCACTCATTCTGTAACCTTCAGAACGTGATTGAGTCGACAGTGCAAGGCGCAATCCACATTGAACAGCGCGCCCTTTACAAGGATCGTTACGCCGCAATGTCGTCTCCGACGCGCTCCCGGAGGGCGAGCCCGATTGAGAGCGCGATTGTCATGCCAATCGCGCTCATCCACGGCGTCAGGGCTCTTGAAAAGGGCGGGCCATTCCCGGCGAGTCCTGGCCTTGCGGCGAAGCACTTTCCGACTCGCTGAAAGCTACAGAATAAGTGGCGGGGTGCAGTACTAGAGCTGATCCAGCATGTACTCGACCGCGGCCCGAACCTGCTCGTCGCTCAAATCGGCTCGGCCGCCCTTGGCCGGCATCACGCCGATTCCGTTGATGGCGTGCTGAGCCAGCAGATCGATACCCTGTGGCAGACGAGTCTCCCATTGCGCGGCAACCAGCTGCGGCGCGCCGGCGGCACCGGCCATGTGGCAGGCCTGGCATACGTTGTTGTAGATCATCTCGCCGTCCAGACTGCCGTCGAACGCGGCCTGTGCCGGCTGATCGGCGGCCGCCTGTTGCGCCGCCTCGAGCGCTGCAGCCCGTCCGGTTTCGCCGGCATAGACATCGAACACCGGGCTCAGGCGTTCCGCCCGGGCCCGATCCTGCGACGGGTTGTCGCGGGGAACCAGCTGGCCGTGCATCTGGTGGGCGACCAGCAGGATCACCACCGCAAAGGACGCCAGCCCGACGAGAATCAGGCCGAAGCGCTTCAGAAACACCTTGTCGTCATGCTCGCTCACAATCGATTCCTTTGGTTCAGATCGCCGGCCCGGCCCTTTGAACGTGCAGGCCCGGCCCGGCAAGGTCGCGAATTATAGCCCAATGATTCCGCATGAGCCCGGGCGTTCGACGCCCTGCGTCGCGGCCGTTGGACCGGAATCGGGACTGGCCGGACCGCCCGGTCGCTCGAAACGACCGCTCATCGCTGGCAACTGGAAGTCCCGCCGCCGCCGCGTAGGATATGGCGTGGGAACTCATGGGAACTGTGATGATGCGGAAAACCGCGGGCTTCACCCTGATCGAACTGCTGATCGGCCTGGTCGTCCTGGCGATTCTGCTGACGACTGCGATTCCGGCGTTTCGGGCGTTCATTCAGAACAACCGGCTGGACTCCGAGGCCAATGACCTCGTCGCGGCAACCCAACTGGCGCGATCCGAGGCCCTGAAACGAGGGGTCAATGTCACCATCTGTTCCAGCAACAACGGCACCAGCTGCGGCGGCGGCTTTCGGGATGGCTGGATCGTGATCGAGGATCCAGCCGTGCCGGCATCCCTGGTCCAGAGCTGGCCCTCTCCTGGACCCGATTTCCAGTTCACACCTGCGGGTGTAAGGGTCGACTTCGCCCCGAGCGGATTCTTGCTCGGCGCAGCGGCAGTGAATCTCGACATGGTGCTTTCCGAATGCAGCAACGATAACGCCCGTCAGATCCAGATCGAGCGCACCGGCCGGGTTGCCAGCCGGCGGGTTGCCTGTCCCTGATTCGATTTTCCGGAGTTCGAGACCATCCATGAACCCTTTGAGCATAAATATGATCCACCGGGCCCGAAATCAGCGCGGCCTCACGCTGATCGAAATCCTGGTGACGCTCCTTGTGCTGTCCGTCGGCTTGATGGGCCTTGCTGCTCTGCAGGGTTTTTCGCTCCAGGCGGGACAGATCTCCTATCTGCGGACACAGGCGACCAACTTTGCCTATGAGGTCGCCGACGATGCCCGCGCGAACCGTTCGGTGGTTGCCGCATCGGGCAGCATCCCCAACGAAGCGTTCTGGGAAGCTCGGGCTGCCGAATTGCTGCCCGGCGGGACGGTCGATTTTGATGTCGCAGCGGGTGGCAATGCCATCACGGTAACCGTGAGCTGGACCGACGACCGTGAAACCGGCGAAGAAGCCGAATTCACGATTGCAACGAGAATTTGACGATGATGCGAATTTCGAAACACCACGGTCGCTGCTCCGGTCTGAGTCTGGTCGAGCTGATGGTTGCGATCACGCTCGGCTTGCTCCTGACGGCCGGTATGGTCCAGTTGTTCAACGCCAGCAAAGTCACGTTCCAGACCAACGATGCCATTGCCCGGGTGCAGGAAAACGGACGCTTCGCGCTGGAGACGCTCAAGCTCCAGCTCCGTGAAACCGGTGCCCTGGGTTTCTGTGCCGGGCGGGTCGAGATCAACAACCATCTGAATGCCGGATGTGTTGGCGGGCTTGCCGATATCTTCGGCGCCAATCAGGCGCTGGTAGGGTGGGAGTTCAGCGGCACCGGACGCCAGGCCACCTATACGCTGCCCGACGATCTTGATCCCGCGACCACAAGCGCGGGCGACTGGGACTCGAGTGCCGACAACGCTTCATTGCCGGATGCGCTCAACGGGCGTGTCGTTCCCGGGTCCGACGTCCTTGTGATGCGCCGGTTGCTGCCGATTAATGGCTTGACCGGGAATCCGAGCAATCTGACTCTGAATGTCAACACCTGCCGTAGTTCAACCTCCATCTCGCTTGACGGAGCGCATGGACTGGCCGACAACGCGATTGTTCTCGCCACGAACTGCACCACGGGCGACCTGTTCCAGAACGACGGTACCGGAAATTCGTTCCGGAGGGGTTCGGGCTCATGCGCAGCTCCGGGTCCGGGAAATGTAAGCGGTCTGAACTGGTCCGCCTGCTACGCCACGGACATGCAGGCGTTCGCAGTCGAGCAGGTTGCCTTCTACATCGGTCGCAACGGCGACGGCCAGACTGGCTTGTATCGTTTCAACATGAGCAACGGAGTTGCCGCGGGCGCGGCCGAGGAAATCATCCAGGGTGCCGAGAACATGCAGGTCCTGTATGGCTACAGCCAAGCCGCGCCAACTGGTGATGGCCAGAGCGTGAATGACTGGCTGACGGCAAGTGAGGTCCCGGACGACGGCTGGCAGCAGGTGATCGCAGTGCGGCTTGCGCTGAGCATTCGCTCGCCCGAGCGCGCCGATCTGGACCAGACCGATCTGAACTTCGAACTGGCTCAGACCCAAGTAACCATTCCCGGGGACGGGCGAATTCGTCAGCCGTTCTCGACCACGATCGCCCTGAGAAATCGGGTTCTCGTGTTTGACAATTGATTCTGGAGTCGGAATGAATCGCATCAACAGATCGAAAGCCCGGCCCGCAACCGCAAGCTGCAGCCCGACGCGGCAGCGAGGCGCGGTGTTGTTCATCAGCTTGATGTTCCTGATTGTGCTGACTTTGATTGGCCTCAGTGCGGCGAACGTTGGCATCATGCAGGAGCGCATGGCCGGGAACGTGCGTGAAACCAACGAGGCCTTCCAGGCCGCCGAAGCGACTCTTCGCGAAATCGAAGGCCGTTTGATTCAGGTAAGCCGAGGCGGCTCCGGCGGCTTCCCAGCTACGATTCCGGTATGGAACGAGGTGCTGACTGATCTCAGCATCGACCGGGCGGACTGCTCTTTAAGCGGGATCGACAAAAACAGCATTCCCTGGGAAACAGCGCCGGGTACCGGAAACCAGTACTATCTTGCCGAATTGACCGATACGGTCCAGGGTGGATTGATCTACGGATCAGCGTGCCGGCCCATGAACGAATCCGAAACCGCCTCGCTTTCCCGTTACTACGTAGTCATCGCTCGCGCGAGAGGCGCCGGCGGTGTTGGCGATGTTGTGCTGCAGTCAATTTTTTACTACCCATGAATTGCTTGAAAGGACCATCAGGCCGTGGCCGAAACGGCCAGGATCAGACAATGGAGCAGAATGCGATGACACACAGGAAATGGTTTCAAAGTCTCGCCCTGGCGGCCTATCTTGGCGTCTGTGGATCGAATGCGAGTGCATTGGAGGTCTCACAGTCCCCGCTATTTCTGGGCATTGATGTGCCCGGAAACCTGGTGTTTGTGCCATCCGTGGAATGGCCGACGATCGTCAGCGTGGCCAACCTTCGAACGACCTATACCCCGAACGAAGAGTTTGTCGGCTATTTTGATTCCGACAAGTGCTACGAGTATATTTATTCGGCCACGGAATCTGCACGCCATTTCGCCCCGGTTGCGCCGGCCACCAACCGGACCTGTTCCGGTCATTGGAGCGGCAACTTCCTAAACTGGGCCGGGACCCAGACCATCGATCCGTTTCGGAAGGTCTTGACTGGCGGCCTTCGCGTACGAGACACGCCCACGGAAACCTGGCTTGAAAAGGCGCGCCATACCGGCCAGGGCGGCAGTGGCATCTATCCTCGCCGCCGCATTACCGATACGGCAGTGCTTCATGGAGCGACACCATTTTCCACCGCCACCTCAATGCAGATGCGTATTGACGGGATGGGCGCGGGCATGCGCTTCCGACTCAACGGAACCAATGTCGATAGCGCCGTCCCATTCAATCCGTCCGTCCATCCGCCGGCTGATCCCGGTGATCTTGACGATCAGGCGTTCGACGTGGCGATCCGGGTCGCAGTCTGTGTGCCGGGACTGCTGGAAACCAACTGTCGCCAATACTCCTCCGGCTGGAAGCCCGAAGGCTTGATCCAGGCCAACTTCGATCGCCTCCGCTACAGTGTCTTCGGCTATCTCAACGACAGCTCTACCGGTCGTGACGGTGCTGCCATGCGAGCGCGGCAGAAGTTCGTCGGTCCGACCGTGCTCGGCGGCGGCGCCAACCCGAATCGCGAATGGGACCCGACCACAGGCGTCTTGATTCGTAACCCGGACCCGGACGATGCAGACGATACATCGGATGAATTCAACATCACGATTCGCGACAGCGGCGTCATTAACTACCTGAACAAGTTCGGGCAGATGACGACTCAGGACCACAAGAGTCTCGACCCGGTCAGTGAACTTTATTACGCTGCGATCCGATATATGCGCGGTGAAGAAAACGTCTCCAGCTACACCAACGGTGCGACGTTCAACCAGGCCGATGGCTTCCCCGTCATTACCGACTACACGGCCACGGACCCGATCCAGTTTTCATGTCAGATCAACGTCGCGCTCGGAATCGGCGATATCTACACGCACCGGGACAAGAATCTGCCCGGGCCCACCTCGACATCGGGCGAGCCCGCCAAGCCGGCCGTGGTTCGCGATGACGACTGGATCAATGTCGTCGAAGTCACGAATCGCGTCGGCCAGATGGAAGGGATCGGAAATCTCGGGGACTCCGGCGGAAGTTGGACCGGGCGCAACAACTCTGCGTTTCTCGCCGGCCTTGCGTATTGGGCGAACACGACCGACCTGCGCCCGAACGAGCCGGGCAAGACGACCATGTCGTTTACCTGGGTCGACGTACTCGAGGCGCAGAGTCTGGAGACCACGCCTTACAACCAGTACATTCTTGCGGCCAAGTATGGCGGTGCGGACGTGCCGACCAACTTTGATCCGATGCAGGATTCGTTTCAGCAGGACTGGTGGCATACAAACGGCGAAAGCATAGCTCCGTTCGGATCACGAGGTCGCGGCAATACGGTGCTAAAGCCGGACAATTATTTCCTTGCCGGAAACGCAGCCGACATGGTGACCGCTCTTTCGGCGGCCTTCGAGGCGATTCTGTCCGAGACCACGAATGTCGCGACTTCGGTGTCGACCACATCGACTCGCCTGGACACGGATACGTTGGCGATCCAGGCTCGCTTCGAGTCCGAGTTCTGGACCGGCGACCTGCTCGGCGTCGACCCGCTCACCAACGCCGTCGAATGGCGGGCCGCGACCGGACTTCCGGCACCTGCGAGTCGCAAGATCATCACAGGGAACGGAACCAGCGGCAGCCAGATTCCGTTCAACTCCGGCATGCCGACCGATCTGAAAGACCGCGTTGAAGCAGGCTCCGGCGGTTTGCCAGTCAACGACGTGATCAACTTCATTCGAGGCGACCGATCGAATGAAGGCAACGGGTTCCGCGTTCGTGGGGCATCGGTCCTGGGCGATATAGTGAACTCGCGCCCGACCCTGGCTGGTCCGCTTAACGAGGGATGGTCACGTCTGCCGGGGGCAGCGGGCTCGGAATACGCAGCATATGTTGACGGTGCGAAGAAGACTCGCGCCTCGGTGGTCTATGTCGGTGCCAATGACGGCATGCTGCATGGTTTCGATCTGGACGACGGCGACGAAGTCATGGCCTACGTTCCCACTTCGGTCCTCGGTCGCGTCGGTGCCCTTGCCAGTATCAATTATCAGCATCGCTTTTTCGTCGATGGCCAGATTGCAGTGGGCGATGCCTATGACGGTGGCTGGAAGACCGTCCTTGTCGGCGGCCTCGGCGCCGGCGGCAAGGGCATTTATGCTCTGGATATCACCAACCCGAGCAGTCCTCGCGTGCTGTGGGAGCTGGGTCCTGAAGCATTCAACCCAGGCGGCGATTTCAGTGATCTCGGTTACACCTTTGGCGAGCCCGTGGTGACGCGGATCGGCAGCAAATGGGTCGCGATTTTCGGCAACGGATACGGAAGTCCCGACGGCCAGGCATATCTGTATGCCGTCAATCTGTTCAATCCCAATGATTTCCAGAAGATTCGCCTCGGCTCGCCTGGCGGAAACGGTCTCTCCGGAGTGACGGTGGTGCGTGACCCGATCGATGGGACGAAAGCGATTCGGGCGTATGCAGGAGATCTGAACGGAACAATGTGGCGTGTCGATTTCGATGATTCCGGGAACGGGTCGGTGACCTGGAGCAACGGTCTGTTCACGGATCCGAACAACCGCGCGATCACGGCGACGCCAGCCACCGCGGCCAGCCCAACCGGCGGTATCGTGGTTTATTTCGGCACCGGCAAGCTGGTCGAATCGGGCGATCGCAGCGATGTCAATAACATCGAGACCTTCTGGGCGCTGACGGATCGCAACGACCGGATCAACGGCACGAGCGGCCTCGGCGAGGCCACCATGACGTTGTCCGGTGGCCAGCGCGTAATCGAGGGCGGTGGCGGAGGTGACGGCTGGTTCCTGCGACTTTCTGTTGGAGGCGCAACCGGTGAGCGCGTGCTGAACAAGCCGCGCGTGATCTTCGGTCAGCTGATCTTCACCAGCTTCGAGCCCGACGACGATGCGTGCGCAACGGGCGGCCAGCAGCGCGTCTACGTGTTGGACGCGTTGTCCGGAGCCGGTGCGCTTGATAACCAGTGCAACAATTGCGGCGTGGTCGAGATTGGCGTCGGTGCTCCGATCGATCCGCCGGTTGTCCTGAAGCCGCCGACGCCGATCGGTGTCACACCCGGAAATCCCGGTGGTCCGCCAGATGGACAGGACCCGATTGATCCTCCGGGTGTCGATACGGTCGGCGCAGTGTCGGGCTGGTGCTCGGCGTTCGGCCTGCTGACGGAATCCGGATTCCTCCAGCTGGGTTCATTGTGCGACGGACGCCAGATCTGGCGGCAACGGTTCTGATCGGAGAGCATGAATGCGCTTTCCCGATCGATGCTTGATTAAGGAGGTTGACGAAGTGCGACCAATGCGGAATATCGAACAGACAACAGGCGTGACCGTGGTCGAACGGCCCCGAACGTCGCCGGCCTCCGGCGGCTTCACGCTGATCGAACTCCTGATCACGATCGCGATCCTGGGGATCATCCTTGCCGTCGCCATTCCCAACTATCGCCAGTGGGTGCTGGAGTCCGGCCGGGCTGAGGCCAAGGCAGTGCTGATGGACGGTGCGCAGAGGCTGGAGCGGTGTTTTACCCGCTTGAGTGCCTACAATGATCCTAACTGCAATATTTCTCAGGGTGATCCCGAACTGTCCTTGAACGGAAAGTATGAGCTCACCGTGACGAGAGTCACAGAGACCGAGTTCGATTTGACGGCAGCACCCCAAGGCGGGCAGACCGAAGACACCGAGTGCGGCACCTATACGCTGTCGCATACTGGGCAGCGCGGAGCGGCTGGCAGCACCGATCCTGCGGTGGTCGCGAAGTGCTGGTAGCCAGTCCGCCAACCCAGTCCGCCAACTGATCGTTGACCAACGCAAAGGCGCCTGCGGGTGCCGCTTTGCAGTTGCCTATCCAGCGACCGGGCAGTAGTCTGCCGAGCATGATCCTAGTAAGCCGTCCCGGATGAGCGCCGCGCCCGACCTGCCTAATTTCTGCCGTCCTCAGGCGGTGCTGGTGCTGGTGTTGCTTGGCTTGCTGCTGGCGGTGGTGCTGGCACTGGCCGCGGAGGGCCTGATGCCCGGTTTCTGGCGCGCCTTGGGCCTGAGCGCGCTAATGATCGAGGCCATCGTGCTGGCGGCCTGCCTGTTGCTGTGCGCCTCTCGGGCGCTGCTGGCCCGGATGCCGGCCGCGCTGGCCTATGTCGCAATCTTTTCGGTTCTGCAGGCGCTGAGTGTCGCCGCCTCGCTGATCGCGCTGTACTGGTTCGTTTTGCCCGGTAGCAGCCACCACGGAGCAGGGAGCGACGAATTGAGCTGGCTGCTGCGCAACGTGCTGATCAGCGCCATCGCCAGCCTGCTGCTACTGCGCTACCTGGTGCTGCATCGGCAGTGGCAGTTGCAGGTGCGTGCCGAGGCTGGGGCTCGGCTGAATGCGCTGCAGGCCCGGATTCGCCCGCATTTCCTGTTCAACACGCTCAACACCATCGCCAGCCTGGTGCGCACCCGACCGGAGGAGGCCGAGCAGGCGGTACTCGACCTGGCCGACCTGTTGCGCACCGGACTGAAAAGCGATTCCTGGCACACCCTGCAAGACGAGCTGGAGCTGGTTCGCGGCTACCTGCGAATCGAGAGCCAGCGGCTGGGGCCCAGGCTGGTCGTGGACTGGCGGCTCGATCAGCGCCTGCCGCTGGACCAGGCCCTACCGGCGCTGCTGGTCCAGCCGCTGGTCGAGAATGCGATTGTCCACGGCATCGCGCGATGCGTCAAAGGCGGACGGCTGGAAATCGTCGGCAGCTGCCACGGCCACCGCATGCTGCTTCGCATTGCCAACCCGATGCCACCACCCGGCGATCCGGGCGCGGACGGTGGGCACCGGATGGCGTTGGACAACATTCGACAACGAATCGAGCTGGCCTACGGCGACCAGGCGCGGTTCCGATCCGCAATTCAGGACGGCGAGTTCGTCGCCGAACTCGAGCTGCCGCTAGAATCAAAACCTCCTCCGACGACAGCCACCGATTGATTCGCCTGCAGGAAGTGAATTGCGCAGGGTGGATAAGCGCAGCGCATCCACCAGCCCGATGGTCAAGTTGGCGCCGAAGCCGTTCCCGGTGTGTTCATCGGCCTGAAGCTTGTGCTGAGTCTGCGAAGCGCAGCGCTCAGTTTTCAGCACCCAGCTTCATCCGTTCGATTCGGTTTGCCTCAAGACTGTACTGACGGCCCGGGTGGCAATTCGGGTTCCTGCGTCTGGCCCGAGACCGGATCGAAATCGCTATTGTTGTCGCTCTCGGCATCGGCATCGGCATCGACTTCGGCATTGCTGTCTGCATCGGGCAGCATCTCCAGCGCCGCCGCCGAGGTCGCGAACTGAGGCACGAACTCACCCTGCTCGCCAATTGGAATTGCGCTTCGCACGCGCATCCGCCAGATTGCAAACAGCGCCGGCACCAGTGCGCTGCAGGCGATGAAAAACATCAGCGCTTCGGGACCGAAGCGCTGCATCAGCAGCCCGGCCAGGACCGGCCCGAGGATCGCGCCGGCCGCCCACAGCAACTGCAGCGACGAGGTCACCTCAAGCATGTGCTCGGAGTCAAGCTGGTCGTTGGTATGGGCCGCCGACAACGCATAGATGCTGAAGCCGAAGGCGCCGTAGCAGAATCCGCCGAGCATCACAAAGCGGCTGTTCATTTCAACCAGGATGGCCGTCAGCGCTGCGCCGGCAGCAGCCAGGGTACAGACCACCGCAAGCACGCGGCGACGCTCGAGTCGATCCGATAGCCGACCCACCGGCCATAACAGCAGGATGCCGCCGAGAATCGTCAGGCTCATGAAGGCCGCAACCCCATTCTCGCCCAATCCGACCGCACTGGCAAAAACCGGCCCCATGCCCCAGAATGCACCGGCACCGAAGCCGGAAAACACGCAGCCCACGACACCCAGCGGCGAGATCGCATACAGGCGGCGCAGCCCCAGACGCTGCGCTTGCGGCATCGCCGGCTGGATAACCCGGGTGGTTGCTACCGGCACCAGGCCCAGCGACAAAAGCACCGAGGCCAGCGCGAACAACTCCAGCTGCCGGGCATCCCCGGTCGTCAGCAGCAGCTGACCGATTCCGAGGCCGCACAGCGTGGTGGTCATGTAGGCCGAGAACACGTGCCCGCGCTGCTCGTTGCTGGTCTGGGCGTTGAGCCAACTCTCGATCGAGATGTACAGGCCAACCACGCAGATGCCCGAAACAATGCGCAGCAGCAACCACACTGCCGCATCGACGTACAAGCCGTGCAGCAAGGTGACCACCGAGGCCATCGAGGCCATGGTGGCGAACACGCGGATGTGGCCGATGCGCCGGATCAGGCGCGGAATCCAGAAGGTGCCCAGCATGAAGCCGGCGAAGTAGGCCGCCATGACCAGGCCAAGCACGCTGGAGGACATGCCTTCAAGCTGGCCGCGCACACCCAGCAGCGTACCCAACAGGCCGTTGCCGGCCAGGATCACGGCCACGCCGAGCAACAGCGAAAACACCGACAGAATGGCGTGCATGGCAATGAATCGGTCAGTGACAGGAATCCAACCTTAGCATCCCTGACTCCGATTCAAGGGCAGTGCTCCGCCGGGGACGTGGCCCCGGCCTGCGCAAAAGCTCCAACGCCCCGAGTAGGCCGGCCCTACGTGGCCGGCGTCAACAACGCCCATAGCCCGGGCAATCCGTTCCGCCGGGGACGTGGCCCCGGCCTACGCAAGAGATCCAACGCCCCGGATGTCCCGCCGGGGACGTGGCCCCGGCCTGCGCAAAGGCTCCAATGTCCCGAGTAGGCCGGCCCCACGTGGCCGGCGTCAGCAACGCCCATAGCCCAGGCAATCCGTTCCGCCGGGGACGTGGCCCCGGCCTACGCAAAAGCTCCAACGCCCCGGATGTTCCGCCGGGGACGTGGCCCCGGCCTACGCAAGAGCTCCAACGCCCCGGATGTTCCGCCGGGGACGTGGCCCCGGCCTACGCAAGAGCTCCAATGTCCCGAGTAGGCCGGCCCCACGTGGCCGGCGTCAACAACGCCCATAGCCCGGGCAATCCGTTCCGCCGGGGACGTGGCCCCGGCCTGCGCAAGAGCTCCAACGCCCCGGATGTTCCGCCGGGGACGTGGCCCCGGCCTACGCAAAGACTCCAATACCCCGGATGTTCTGCCGGGGACGTGGCCCCGGCCTGCGCAAGAGCTCCAACGCCCCGGATGTTCCGCCGGGGACGCGGCCCCGGCCTACGCAAAGGCTCCAATGTCCCGAGTAGGCCGGCCCCACGTGGCCGGCGTCAGCAACGCCCATAGCCCGGGCAATCCGTTCCGCCGGGGACGTGGCCCCGGCCTGCGCAAGAGCTCCAACGCCCCGGATGTTCCGCCGGGGACGTGGCCCCGGCCTACGCAAGAGCTCCAACGCCCCGAGTAGGCCGGCCCCACGTGGCCGGCGTCAAGCAAAACGCGTTGCGAATCGGAGTTCGCTGCCACATTGGACAGATGGTCTGATGCAGGATTGAGCTAAGCTTGGCCGCGATGGAATCCCGACTGCACGCATCGATCTTTGCCGGCCCACTTGGCCCCTGGCTGCGGCTGATGCGCTTCGATCGTCCGATCGGTATCGCCTTGCTGTTGTGGCCAACCTGGTGGGGCCTGTTCCTGGCCGGACAGGGGCGACCTTCGCTGAAGAATCTGATCGTGTTCAGTCTTGGTGTGGTGGTGATGCGCTCGGCTGGCTGCGTGATCAACGATTTCGCCGATCGCAAGGTCGACCCGCACGTGCGCCGCACCGAGAGCCGACCATTGGCCGCCGGCGAGCTGCGCCCGCGCGACGCGCTGATGCTATTCTTCACGCTGTTGGTGATCGCTTTCGTACTGGTGTTGCTGACCAATCCGCTGACCGTGCTGTTGGCGTTCTTCGGTGCCTTGCTGGCCGGCATCTACCCGTTCTTCAAGCGCTTCACCCATCTGCCCCAGGTCGCCTTGGGCGTGGCTTTTGCGTGGTCGATCCCGATGGCCTTCGCGGCCGAAACCGGCAGCCTGCCCGAACCCGCCTGGTGGCTGTTCGCGCTGAACATCATCTGGGTGCTGATCTACGATACCGAGTACGCCATGGCCGATCGCGACGACGACCTCCGGGTCGGAGTCAAGTCCAGCGCAATCCTGTTCGGCCGCTTCGATCTACCGATCCTCGCTGCGCTGATGGGCCTGTTCATCGCAGGACTGGTGCTGTTCGGTTTGCACTTTCTGCCGCATCCGGCCTGGTTCGTCGGGGTTGCGATCAGTTTTGGCATGCTGCAACTACAGCTTTGGCGGATCCGACATCGCGATCCTGCGGCCTGCTTCCAGGCCTTTCTCGGCAACCACTGGATCGGCTTCACCCTGTTCGCCGGCATGCTGGGAAGCTTGTTTCTGCGTTGATCGCCACACGCTTCTCCCGGCTGCGTCAGATCAATTCGAAATCACTCCCGATGTGCTATTTTCTGTTATCCATACGCAAGCGTATGGCTTCTTTGCCGATCGAGGTTACGACATGCCCATTTATAACGCCCCGCTGGAAGACTTCCGCTTTCTGTTCAATGAATACCTGGACCTGGAGCCCTGTCGTGATCTGCCATCGATGGCCGAGGCCTCACCAGACCTGATCGATGCGGTGCTGGAAGAAGGTGCACGGCTGGCCGAGGAAGTGTTGCAGCCGCTGAATGCAGTCGGCGACAGGGAGGGCTGTCGCTACAGCGACCACGAGGTCATACTTCCATCCGGCTTCGGTGATGCCTGGAGAACCTACGTCGAAGGCGGCTGGCCGGGGCTGACCACCGACCCGGAATTCGGCGGCCAGGGCCTGCCCAGCTTTGTCGGCCTGGCGTTCTCTGAAATGATCAACTCGGCCAACCCATCGTTTTCAGCCTATCCGGGCCTGACCCACGGCGCCTACGAGGTGCTCCACCACCATGGCACGCCGGAGCAGAACAAACGCTTCCTGCCGCCGATGGTCGGAGGTCGCTGGACCGGCACCATGAACCTGACCGAGCCGCAATGCGGCACCGACCTGGGGATGATCCGGACCCGCGCCGAACTCCTTGATGATGGCCGTTACCGGATCTCCGGTACCAAGATCTGGATCACTGCCGGTGAGCACGACCTGGCCGAGAACATCCTCCACCTGGTGCTGGCACGCACCCCGGACGCACCGGCCGGCACGCGTGGCATCAGCCTGTTCATCGTGCCGAAATACCATGTCGATGAAGAAGGCCGGGTCGGGGCACGCAACAGCGTGCACTGCGGCTCGATCGAACACAAGATGGGTCAGCGCGCCTCGTCCACCTGCGAAATGGTGTTCGATGGCGCGATCGGCGAGCGGATCGGCGAGGAGAACCGCGGCCTGGCCTGCATGTTCACGATGATGAACGCCGCCCGGCTGGTCACCGGCATCCAGGGCCTCGGAATGGCCGTAGTAGCGCACCAGAATGCCGCTGCATTTGCCGCCGAGCGCTTGCAAGGTCGGGCCCTGACCGGACCACGCTTCCCCGACCAGCCGGCCGATCCCATCCTGGTCCACCCGGACGTGCGCCGGATGCTTCTGACCAGCCGCGCGCTGGTCGAAGGCTGCCGTGCGCTGGGCCTGTACACCGGTGTGCAGCTGGAACTGGAACAGCATCACGCCGATGCCGAACAGCGCATCCGCGCCGGCCACTGGGTCGCACTGCTGACGCCTGTCATCAAGGCCTTCTTTACCGATACCGGCTCCGAGGTCGCCAATCTGGGCATGCAGGTGCATGGCGGTGCCGGCTACGTCACCGATACCGGGGTCGAGCAGTTCGTGCGCGATGTGCGCATCACCCAGATCTACGAGGGCACCAACGGCGTGCAGGCCCTCGACCTGGTCGGACGCAAGCTGGTGGCCGACGGTGGCGCGACGCTGAAGTCATTCTTCGACCACGCCCAGAAACTGCTGGCAGCAACACCCGAGGCCGAGCTGGGCGAATTCACCACGCCTTTCAAGTCGGCACTGGAGCGGCTGCAGCAGACCAGTGCCTGGATCTATCAGCAAATGAGCCGGGACCCGAACGAGGCCGGTGCCGCATCGAGCGACTATCTCAGGATGTTCGCGCTGACCGCAGTGGCCTTCGTCTGGACCGGACAGGCGGCAATCGCCCGGCGCAAGCTCGACAGCGGCCAGGGCCGTGCCGCGTTCTACCAGGCCAAGCTCGACACCGCGCGCTTCTTCATGACCCGGATGCTGCCGGAAACACTGGCGCTGGAAGCGAAGATCCGCGCCGGCGCCGCCCCGATCATGGACCCGTCCGACGCGAGTCTCTGAACGATCGCAGAGCGATAACGCGTTCAAGCGGTTTCCGGCGCGGCCGGAACCGCGTCGACGCCTGTTGACGCGGTTCCCGCCGCTCAGTCCGCTTCGACGATGTTCTTATGGATCCGACCGGCTTTCATGATCAGCAGGAAGTTCTCGTTCGGATCGGCGATCAGCGCCAGGTTCTGCAGCGGATCGCCGCGCACCAGCAACAGGTCGGCCAGCGCGCCCTGCTCGATCACGCCCAAGCGTCCCGGATAGGGATTGCGCAGCCCGGACAGGGCCAGCAACTCGGCGTTATCGTGGGTCAGCAGCTTCAGGATCTCGGCCGGCTCGAACCACTCGCGCAGCAGCACGATATAGCGATTCTGCTGCGGATTGAGCGCGGGCTCGAACAGGAAATCGGTGCCCCAGGCGATGTTCAGGCCCAACTCGCGCGCCATCGGCCACATCCGGCCCTGGCCCTCGATCACCGGCTTGCGTTTTTCCAGCCGGATCGGATCCATGTCCGGCGTACTGGCCCGAAGCGTCTGGGTCGACAGCCAGATGCCACGCTCGGCCATCAGCGCCAGGGTTGCCCGATCGAGCATCTGGCCATGCTCCACCACACGCACACCGGCCTCGATCGCGCGCCGGATCGCGCGCGGCGTGTAGGCATGGACCGCAACGTAGGTGCCCCAGTCTTCGGCGGCCTCGACCGCAGCCCGCATCTCATCTGCGGTGTACTGGGTCACATCGATCGGATCGTAGGCCGAGGACGTGCCACCGCCGGCCATCAGCTTGATCTGGCTCGCGCCGAAGCGCAGGTTCTCGCGCACTGCGGTCAGCACCTCGTCGCGGCCGTCGGCGATGAAGGTCGCACCCATCAGCTCGGCACGTGAGGGCTGGCCGAAAAAGCGCCGCGCGCGTTCATGCGGCAGTCGGAAATCACCGTGACCGGCGGTCTGGCTGACGGTCGCACCTGACGGCCACACGCGCGGCCCGACATAGCGCCCGGCATCGATCCCGGCCTTGAGACCGAAGATCGGTCCGCCCATGTCGCGCACCGCGGTAAAACCGCGCAGCAGCATCGCCTCGGCCTCGCGCGCCGCGGCGGCCTCGGCCAGCTCCGGCGTCAGGTCCGGTGAAAGCAGCTGCAGCATGCTCAGCGCGCTGAAGGTCAGATGCACATGCACATCGATCAGGCCGGGCATCAACACGCGATCGCGGCCGTCCACGATCCGCGCATCGGCGGCGGGCCGCAGTTCGGGACCAATCGCGGTAATCCGGCCATCGCGCACCAGCACCGTGGTCGGCCCGCTCAGGCGATCGGAGCGGCCGTCGAAAACGCGGACGTTGACAAAGGCAATCTCGGCCGGGGGCGAGTCCTCAGCTTCGGCCGCGAACACGGATCCAGCACAGGACACCAGCAGCGCAAAGGATGCGGCAACAAAAAGATGAACGGTAGACATGACCATCACGCAAAGTGCTGAAAAGGAGGCGTGATGGTGACCTTGAACCGGCGCGGGGTCAAGTCAACAACATGATGTTGGCGACTTTCAGTTCCTGGTGACTTGTCGCCGGTCGCTCTCGACCGGTACTCCACCAGCACGCAGCAGGTCCTCGATCAGGCGGCGGTGTTTTCCTGTCAGTTCGCCCTGTACATAGATCGATTGCACCATGCGGCGCAGCCGATAAGCGTAGCGCACCACTGGACTGAGCTTCTTCTGCTCGGCTTCGAGCGCGCGCCGTGCCTGCTCGAGGTCCGATTCCAGCGCATTGATTCGCTCCACGGCCTCGGCAAGCTGGCGGGCAGAGAGCGCTTTACGGTCCGGTGGCTCGACTTCCGGCACCGATCGCGCAAACCGCGGCGCGTTGCGCAGGCGATTCATCAGCTGCGCGATCAACTCGGGTTCCGGCAGGGCCGCATCCAGACCGGCCGCCTCGGCCAGCTGGCGCCGGACTGCCGCGCCCTGGTCTCGCATCTGGCGCAGCTCGCGGCGCAGGGTGTCATCGGTCTCGAGCACGATTCGTGCGTCCTGCGGAAGGTCAGACGGCTCCGGATAATCACGAGCCTTGCCGGACGCAACATCCTGCAACCATTGACGAAACCGAGCGCGTTGTGAGAACTGTTCCAGCATGGAAACAGCTTAGCGCGAAGTTTTTACCGGCGCATCAAAAGCTTGGGCGATCCCGATCGCGCCGCACAAGCGGAATTGTGATGCGTGACCCAAGCCGGAAAAAAACCCGATGGAAAACAGGAAAATGGTGGGCCCTGCAGGACTTGAACCTGCGACCTACCGATTATGAGTCGGCTGCTCTAACCAACTGAGCTAAGGGCCCGGAGGGATGGCGGGCGGGGCGGCCCGCACGATTTCAGTTGTTTTCGCTCGTGTTGCTGCCCGCGTCAGCGTCGCGCTCTTCGGGCACGCCGACGCGGCGCGGGGTCTTGCCCTGGGCTTCGATTTCCTCGCGCTTGCGCTCCTGGATGTAGCTCAGGTTGTTCTTGTATACGGTCGCGACACGTTCGACGCCACCGGGGGCAAGGAAGCCTTCATTGCCAGCGGCGACGAAGGTGGCATAGATGCCGGAAGCCGCCATCAGCGCGGCCGAGACCAGCTTCATGTCCTGCCCCTCTTGCTTCGACATCTGGTTGGCCAGGTCGATGAAGGCCGAGGTGGCCTTGCCGTGGGCTTCGAGCTGCTGTTGTTCGGTGTCGTTCATACTGGATTCCATTCGGGGCGGAGCAGACTCCGCAGTCGATTCAGGACCTGCGATTCAACGCTGGTCGATGGCCTCGGCAAAGTCTTCGTAGCCGCCGGCATTGACCAGACCGTGGTAGCCGCGCTCACGCAGACTGTCGATAGCCAGTCCGGCGCGCCGACCGGAGCCGCAGTACAGCACCACGGTGCGATCACGATCTTCGCCGATGAACTGGATCAGGGCTTCGATTTCGGTGTGCGCAATGTTGGTCGCGTTGGCGAGCGTTCCGGTTGCGGCCACTTCTTCGGCCGACCGTACGTCGATAGCGGGGACACCGCGTGCCACCAGGCCTGCGGCAAGCCACGGATAAATATTCGGGCCGTTTTCGGCGCGCGCGGAAGCGTCGGATGATGGAGGCTCTGCATTGACAAGTATCGGGCTTTCGCTGGCCGATTCCTGCTGCTGGGTCTGCGCGGTGCCGGTCAGGACCAGAGCGAATACCAGAACGGACAGGAGTTTGCGGAACAGGTTCATCGGACTACCTCCCAGAAGTGCTAGCGGTCAATGATAAAGCTGATGTCGGCCCCCGTGTCACGTTCGCCCGAAGTCGCACGCAGACCCCAGCGCCGCGACAGCTCGTAGCGTGCGGCCAGCACATTGCCGCTGTCGAACAGGCCAAGGCCGTAACTGACGAACAATTGCGGCAGCACCCAGAAGCCGACACTGAACGCGCCCTGGCCGCCGGCGTGGTCGAAATCGGCCCCGGTCAGGACGTAGGCCAGCGCCTTTTCACGGCTGGTCGGTGGGCTGGTGAACAGCGAAATATCGGGATTCTGGGCCGGGCCGGCGATGCGGACCCCGGCCTGCTCGACCTGCGCGTCGCCGAAGATCGTCCGGACCGCCTCGACCGAAAGCATCGGGTTGTCGATCGGGTTGCCGGTGAATAGTACGTCGCCCTCGGTCACTTCGAGGTTCTGGCCAAACGCTCGATACGATCCGTCGACCAGGCGAATCAGACCTCGAGCGGCCGGCAGCGGCGCGCCCGGTGCCCATTCGATGTCCAGCGCACCGGCCAGGCGGGTTTCCATGCCGGACGCCTGCAGGCGCACGTCGTCGCCCAGACGCAACTTCAGTTCGCCCTGGATCGGGCGCGACGGTGGCGGCGACGGCTGCGACGAGGCACCACCGTTCAGGATCACCACGTCGTCGGAGACCGCGACGCGCTGTTCGGCACCGGGCGGCAGACCGATCCGGGCCTTGTCGATACTGAGCAAACCGTCGAAGCGAAACTGCTCGGACGTGAACCCAACGTCCAGATCAGGCGAAATCGTCAGCTTCATCCAGTCGACATCGAACAACTGCAGGGCCGAGCCGCGCAGCGCCATCTGCCCCTGCCATTGATCGTCGGCATCCGCACCAATCCGGCCTTCGATCCAGCCCTGGCCTTCGCCGGCCTTGAACGAACCATCGACACGCCCGCCATCGCGGTCGGCATCCAGCATCAGCTCCAGCGACTCGATGCGCGACCCAAGCGGCGCGTACAGGAACGCGCCATCGTGGATCGCAACCTGGCCGTCGAATTTCGGCGCTGCCAGCGGGCCCCGCACGTCCATGCCGGCCTCGAGTCGACCGCCCATCCGGTCCAGTTGCGGCACCAGCCGGTTGAATGCGCCGAGATTGGGCAGGCTCAGATCGGCGCGGGCGTCGATCATCACGCTGTCAGTGGTGTTCAGATCTGGGATTTCGGCGCGCAGCACCAATTGGCTTTGCTGCTCCACGTCGAGCTGCAGGTGCGCATTCAACGCGCCAGCC
>Ga0210039_1001516_pt1 | contig 21237 bp, 15 predicted proteins | sample CryGeyCG2114_250_3_FD_185460 | JGI IMG/M metagenome (GOLD analysis project Ga0210039, IMG submission 185460) | Groundwater microbial communities from aquifer - Crystal Geyser CG17_big_fil_post_rev_8/21/14_2.50 (SPAdes) (version 2) | ecosystem: Environmental > Aquatic > Deep subsurface >...
AGCTTCAATAAAAAATCTTGATCTATCATCTAAAGTAAACATCTCAGATTCAGTAGTAATTCCAGTTTTATCATATCCCGCTCTTACTACCATCGGCGTTCCCATTGGATCAACTTCACCAGCGAGGTATAAAGTACCATTTTGATTATCACCATCTAATCTTTGATAACTTCCCGAAACTCTAAAAAGATTCATAACATCAAGAATCAATCCGCCATACCAACCATTTACAGCATCGAGAGAGGCGTTTTCAAGAAATTTAGCTTTTCCAATAAGTGCACCATTTTCATCCATGCCGAACCTATCAATTTCGTAAAGAGCATCAAAGTATGCTGGAATATATTGTTTACCATTGATATTTCTTTCCAATTTAACTTTTAATGAAACTCCAGTAAAATCAAAATTAAATAAGGCACCATAGGATTGACCAGAACCGAAATCAAGTATTTGTGTATGTGTAAAATATAATTCTAAACTGGTTACGCTTGTTTGAAAAATTGGAAGACCAATATCAGCAGAAATTATTTGAATACTACCAGTATCCCTTGTTGCAATAAAATCATCTTTTACGATATCATAATATCCACCCAAATAACCAGCTTTAGTATCAACATCAGTAGTAAAAGTTGCGCCAACTTCAAGTGCGCCAATAATAGGAATATCACCCGCTGTAGTAAATTTTAATGGACGAACATAGCCACGAGCACCAAGAACACCAGCTTTAGCAATGTTTGCGTATACAGCTTCAACTCCCCATTTATCCATATCAAAACCGACTTCAAGTCCAATGGTTCGTGCATCAAATGAAGGACTGTTGTTATATAGATACATAATATTTCCATAACCCAAAGTTGAATTATCCAAAGCTCCAACTCTAATGTATAATGGATCATTTTTATGTCCCCAACGTAAATAACGAATAATAGATAAGTAATCGGAAACAGTATTAAAGTTTTCGCTTCTCAAACCGTTTGAATTAAATTCAAGATTTAAATCTAATCCAGCTCCAAAATTACCGAATGAAACTTCTGGACGTAGCCTAAAAGTATAATTTGGCTGACCATCAATCCAGCTCATTCCTAACCCACCTTCCACAACGCCTTCATTTGGATTAAGCACATTATCAAACTGCGCTTGAGCTTGAAGCGTAAACAAAAGCATTAAAAATACTAACATTTTTTTCATTTTTACCTCACTTTATGAATAACATTTTTTTTGAAATTGATTTATTTTTTACATCTAATTTATAAATATAAGTACCCGAAGCCAAATTATCAGGTTTGAATTTAATTAAATGTGTGCCTACGGTCACTATGTTGCTAATTATTGTTTCTAGCTCCTCACCAGTAATTGAATACAATTTTAGAGTTACAAAATCTTGCTCTTTAATTGTAAATAAAATATTTGTTTCTGGATTAAATGGATTTGGATAGTTTTGTGATAATTCAAAAACTTCTGGTTCTAAATTTTGAGACTGAAAATTTTCTTTGATTGATGTAATGTAATCAACAGTTACTTTTACAGTATCATGTGTTAATTCAAAATTTCCATCAAAATCAATTTGACGGAGCAAATAATAGTAGTTTCCATTTTCAACAATCGTAGTATCAACAAATAAATAATCCTTTGGGGAATAACTATTACCGTGCCCTTGAACAAAATCAATTGTTTCCCATGTAAATGAAGTATCTGCTCTTAAAATATCGTATCCATAATTATTAACTTCGGTTGCAGTTCCCCAACGCAATTCCACAGTAGAATCAACAACATCACCAACAAAATAAACCAGTTCAACTGGAAGAGTTCCTTCTGGTTTAATTACGCCTTGGGCAATTATATTTAATGTTAATATTATACTATAGAATGTTATTATTATTTTATTCATATCTCAAAATGATAATTATTTGTAAATTTTTTAAGAACAAATTCTTTGGTCTGCAAATTTTAGAGATTGTCACGTCGCCCGGAAAAAATGAACTCCTCACAATGACTTATATTCATAATACATAACAAACAATTTAGCAATACAACAATTTAACAATTCAACAATTAATCCTATCTAACAATTGCTAATTTTTGAGTATAGTGCTCAACTTTATCTTGGTCTCGTAAAATTACTTTATACAAATAAACTCCGTTTGCAATTTTATCACCATCCTCGTCTCTTAAATTCCAATGAACTTTATTTATATCTGTTTTCAATTCATAGCTTTGCAACTCAAATATTTTAATCAATCTACCAGCAATAGTATAAATTTTAATATCTAATGATTCTGGAACTTTGGCTAAACGAAATGTAAAATCAGTTTCATCACTTACTGGATTAGGGAAATTGTAAATATCCACAGCTTTTAATTTATTAGAGACAGTAAATAATTTATCTATTCCAAAGCTATTATCAGTTATAATGTCTGGCTTTCCCGTAACTTTTAAATAATGCTGACCATCCTCCATCTTGGGTTCATATATATATGAAATAGTTTTATTTATTGTATCATAATCCACATTCATTTTGGAAGTGTAAACTCTTTTATTATCCAATGCAAAAACAACTGCTGTTGTATCACCAACTGGGAAGTTGTTAGAATAGTTTAATTCAAAAAGAATGGTTGGTTGGTTGGAAACAAAATCACCATCCATAATTTCAAAACCATCAAACTTAACGTTTATTTCAGTTGTATTAACATTAACAGTAGTATCCTTTTTTACATAGAATGGAATTTCATAATAATTGTTATCCTTAAAAAACTCCGTAATTTTATTTTGTTCGTCAACTGTTATTGAATAAGCCATATTACCAAAGCCATAGGAATTTAGAATTTCAAAATCGTAGCTGAACTTATTTCTGCTGGAAGAATCAATTGAAGTTACAAATTCGTTTAAAATCATTTTGGAATTATCTGGTTTTTTCAATTCAATTTTAACACTAACAGAATCAGCTTTAGTTTCACCAACATTATAAATATAAAAATTCAATTTATTCTTCTCACCTTGAATTATTGAATCCTTTTCAACTGATACTACTTGATAATTCATTGCCAATTCTGCCACATCATTATAATCAACTCCAAGTGATTTTAGAACTGGCGATTGCTTGTCGTCACTTGCCGCAAAATTCGCAAATATTTTTATTTTTGGATAAATGTCAGAATTAATATGACTCAAATCAGCAACCGAATCTTGAAATGAAAGCTGCGCTAATGTATCCAAAACACCATCAGACTTAATCCCAATAGGAGTATAATTTATCACAGAATTTGATGGAGTTTCCTGATCCACAACAAGCCTATCCCATTTTCCTGTTGGACCAATTTCAGATGTGAGCATACTTCCCTTTTCGGAGAGGAATGATATTGTTGTGTCGATAGTAACAGGACCAGTACCAGATTTAGAGTAGGCTTCTGGCATTGTACCCGGAACTGCTCCTTTTTTACCTATAAATGCCCAAGAAGCTCTAAAATCAACTTTATCTATTATAACACTGCCAAATTCTTTAATTTTATTTCTTAAACTTACATCTGAAATCGGTCCATGATCAGAAATGGAAAATAGTACTAATCTATTACTTGATAGAGAATCCAAAAAAGTTAAATAATTCGTAATGTTACTTCCACCAGAAGCAACATCAAATCTTTTGTATTCTAAAAACAAATATGGAATATCAGAAGAGAATACTGAAACATGATGTCCACGTAAAGTAGATTCTGGAATTGTATTAAAACTATTTCGCTCATTTACAGCAGTATTTCCATCATTAAATCCAGCTGAAATAACATGAAAATTAACATAAGTTGAATCAATTTTAAACTCATTATTTTGACTCAACCCATTTATGTTACTGTTATTAAACGCTAGGCTATCAGACAATAAGAAACTATTATCATTTAGCTTAAAAGAAAAAGCATTTGAATAATTCAAATCACCTTTAACACTTGTTCTTCCCCAAATTCTTTTTTCAATATCCACTTGAAAAGAATTAAGATTATAATCCGTATAAAGTGTATCAAAACCAAAATTATAACTTATAGAATTACTAAAATCAGAAAAATTTGAGACTTCAAAGATAATCTCTTCACTTTGCAAAAATGCAGTTGGATTTATAAACCTCAAAACGTTTTTAAAACCATTCTCAGTGGTATAATTTGCAATTGGCCTAATAGCAGAACTTGCAACATTAAAAGTTGTTTGATTCAGATTATCATTTTCAGAAATTTCTTCAAATATATTGTCTGGGTCAATTTTGACAAATAGTGTGTGATTTCCAGTTTTATTTTTTATCGAAATACTTACAAATAAAGAATCTTCATAACTCGGCATTTTAACTTTATAATAATTTGAGTCCAAAATAGTTTGAAATTCGTCAATAATTAATAAATCCAAAGAATCAGACGTAACTTTTCCATAATTAAAATAATCAATTTTTATAGTCGCCTCATTTTGTAAATCAGTTAATGAATTTGATAGTACTTTGATATTTTCACTATTGACTATAAAATTTGGCTTTTGGGGAATTGGTAATTCAAGAACTGGGTCACCAATTAAAGTATTTGTCAATGCGAATAACTCATAAATTCCAGTTGAACCATAAGTTTGCAACATTTCCATCTTTGCTTGTTTATGTGATTCACTAACATTGTAAATATTTTCAACCAATATTTTTTTATAAAATAGTTTAGGCATAGCTAAAGAAGTTGTAACAAAACCTAATGATGAATTTCCGACATAGCCTAAAGCCTGTCCATCATTTCCGATTGTAAATAGTTGAGAAAACGAAGTAACATCTGGTTCTGCAAATCGTGCAGTTGAACAACCAAAATCTGAGACAATTGGAAACCTATTTCTATTATTTTTTAATTGAGCTGGATTAGTGATTGAGTTGTCCCATGTCTGCGTTCCACTATGTCCTAAATATGAAATAAATAAAGCTCCATCATCAATAGCTTTCTGTACATATTCTTGAGTAAATGGTCCAAAATTGGTTAATGGATTATTTGTTTTATAAAAATGGTTTGATTTTCCACCAATTGGATTTGGAGATACATAGTTGTCTATAACAAATTGATTTGCTTCTCTCATCTGGTCAAGTTGTGATTGATCAGTCGGATTTCCACCAGAAAAGAACATATATTTTTTATTCCAATCATCATATTCTTGAGTAAGATAATTCTTATGTTTTTCAAAATACCAATCTAATTCTTCATCGGTTGTAACTGGAATTCTACCAATGTTCATTTGAGGAATATATGCGCCAGTAGTATCCCAAGTTACAAACCAATTATCACTAACTGATGCTCCATAAGAAGGAACATAATTTAGGACTCTACCAATAGCAAAATTAATACTCTTATTTCCATAATAATCGTAAGTTGCACCACCAATTAAGGCAACATATTTAGGTTTTGTATCTTGCCAGTACTCATGTGTTGATATTAAAAAATCTTTAATTGCTTCGGGATTAAAAAAACCGAAAGAATATTCATCATAAATATCATCAATATCTATTACCTTTGTAGCTAAAATGTAATTATTTGATACAAATTGAGCATATTCATCAACTTTGTTTCTGAACTTTTTATGTGTAATTGCAATATAATCTGCTTTGTTTTCGGTGTTTCTTAAATTGGTAAACTCCTTTACATAATAAATTTTTGGGGTTAGAATTTTTGATTCATCCATAAAAACAAATTTATCATATTGAGAAACTGAATCCGCAAAAATTATTGAATCATTCAGTTTGGAAACATTGTATTTCTTATATTTTTCGCCATATTTCCACATTGATAAATTTTCAGAGGATGGATTTTGAAGTTTAATATTTGAATATGTATTACCTTCGATAAATGGAAAAATGAAATTTAGTGTACCATTAATTGGCTTTAAATAACGTGGATATTCTACTTCATACCAATCAAAAAAACAGTTATTTATCGTTGCGCTTGTCTGAAAACTATGAATTTTAAGAGTATTTGTTCCTTCAGTTAATAAATTAGATGATATCTCAGCTTTCAATATCGCTTTTTCATATTTATCAATATACGTTGAATCATATAAATTGGGGGATGAATTAATACTTAATGCTAATAAATGTGCATTGGTGGAAATGTTAGAAACATAATCTTGTAGTTTAATAAACATTTTTGCATTTTTTCCCAACTTAAGGTTACTTACAGCAAAAGATTTATTGCTAATACCAACTACAACTCCTCCATCAATCCAAGTTTTATTTTCAATCCAATAAGGCATTTCCCTACGAGTAAGAGATGCGCACGAAAAGTCAAACCAATTATTTTTTTCATAATGTTCTACATGTGAATAATAGTCAAGAGTATCCAAAGAAATGATATTGCCGCCACTCGATATCTCAACTCTTTTCCCATCCACTCCATCCCAAGAAAGCCAATAGATAGTAGTGTCTGTATATCTTCCAAGATATTCATTATAAGGTTCATCATAATTACCTAATTCACGATGTTTTCCACCCATATTTCTAATTCCCACAAATTCGATATAATCGCTACTATCAAATATATTATCAGACTCACCATTTACGTGAATGGGAATTTCATTGCCATTCGATAACAATTTAAAAGTTTTTGGATTAATTGTTGAGGTGTTAATATATAGACCATCCAATTCTGTTTTGGAAATTCTATAAATCCCATCTTTTGCTGTACCAATTTTAACATAACTTTTGGAATAATCAATCCACGAATCGTTCGTATTTTTCGGATATTTTTCTTTATTACTTTTTATTTGAAATGAATTATTAGAGATTATGCTCGAACTTGAGTTGCTTTTGCTCAGTTTGTTAGAAACGGAAATATCATCATCAAACAATAGCTCGATTTTAAATTTTTTGATAAGTTCTGTAATATTTGTTGATGAAATAAAAATCGCTGGACTTACTTCCAAATGTAAACAATAATTATTTTCAATCCATAAATAACCGTTAACTCTAAAATGAGAGGTGTTATAATTCTTTATTTCTTTTGCATCAGAATAAATAACTTCTTTTTCACTACTAAGTTCCACAACTTTGTTAAACTCGGGAATTGCATTTATTTCTTCAACCGACAATAGTTCATAATTAATTTTTGGATTTTCAACTTTTGGCAAAGCAATAAATATTGCATTTGATGGCAATATTGCTTCACCAGGTTTTGATTCATCTTGAAAAGAATTGACATGAAAAACCTTTTTGTTGTTTTGTTCACTTAATGAATAATCAACTGAAGTTTCAAAAGTTAATATTAATTTGTTTTTTTCAATTGTTTCATTTAGTAACTTTGACTGTCCAAATACTAAATCTATCAAAGAAATAGTAATAACAATAAACAATAATTTCTTATTCATACAATCCAATTATTATGATTAATTTATTAGCTAAGATAAATATTTTTAATGAAAATGACTATAAAGAGGTTATTGAAACTTCATTAAAAATGAATCGAAAAATAATTTTTTTTTATCTTAACTCACAAATTGTATATGAAACACAAAAAAATGCAGAATTGAAAAATCACATCTTAAATTCTGATTTTTTAATTGCGGATGGATATAGTATTGTTTGGGCATACAAAAGGCTTTTAAAAAAATCTATTATTAAAGTGGTTTTTACATATAGTTATTTTAAATTTATGAGAGATGTTTTTATTGCAAATGACGTTCCAATTTTCTTTCTTGGAGCAACGCAGAAAAACATTGAACGTTCTGTAAAAATTGAAAATGAATTTTTTCCAGGATTGAACATCGTTGGTTATCATAACGGATTTTTTAAAGTAAATGAAGAATCTGATTTAATTATTGAAACAATAAATAACTCAAAAGCAAAGGTATTAATTGTTGGAATGGGATGTCCGCTTGCAGAAACATGGATTATGGGAAATAAAGATAAGATAAACTCAAATTTAATATTCAGTGTTGGTGGTTTTTTCGATTTCCTTGCTAAAGACAAAATTATTGCCCCCAATTGGATGTATAATTCTGGATTTGAATGGGTTTTTAGGCTTATTCAAGAACCTAAAAGATTGTGGAAGAGATATTTAATCTCTAATATTTATTGGCTTTATAGACTAATTAAAAGTAGTTAAGTTGATAAATTTTCTCACTAATTAATTTTAATAACACTTCACTAGTTATACTTTGTAATTCAAAACTATCAAATTGAATTCCTTTATTAGTATTAATTAATACACTTCCTATTTTTGTAGCAGAAAATAATCCTATAAATTTTGTATTGTAAGCATCTGCCAAATGAATTGGGAAAGAATCAACAGAAATAAATAGTTTACAGTTTATCAACTTGACTAATTGTTCAATTTCTGGATAGAGAACTATTGAAATACTTTCATTCTCTATAGCATTAATCTTATTATCACCAATGACAAAAATGGGATAAGGGAAGTTTTTATTTAAATACCTGATAATAGATAAGACTTGAATTTTTGACAAACTCTTAAATTTCCGCATTGAAAAAGGATGTAAAACTATAAAGTCACCTCCTTTATAATCTTGAATTTCTGGGAAAGAATATTTCAATAAACTTTGATTTGAATTAAAAAGTGGATCAATAATATTCTTGATTCTAAATACAAAATTAGAATCTTTTGACCAATTAATTATTTTTATCCTATTTTTGCAACCAATAAAACCTCTCTGATTTTTATCGAACCATTCATTTCGTTTAAATAAGTTAATATATCCCCCCTTATTATATGATTTTGCAAATAATAAAAAAATGGAATTTATAACCCCTGGGAAAAACGAAAAAGTGTAATCATACTTTTGTTTTCGTATAATTAATAAAGTTTTAAAAACAGAAAATAACGTCCTTTTTTCTAAAATAACTTTATTTATTTGTTGGAAATTTAATAGAAAAAGCGAATTAGCAGTGGTCAAGATATCAACCGAAATATTCTTTTCCAATAAATTTAAATAAGTTACAGCCGATAATGAAAGATAAGTATCTCCAATAGCATTTGTCGATATAATCAATACCTTTAATCGCATTCTAAAATTTGGCAAATTGCAGAATAAATTCTTTCAACCGTTACTTTAGTAATACATTTCTTCTCTTTCAAAATACACTGCCACTCACAACCAAAACAATCCAATTGATGAAATAAATATTTTGTTTGAAAATCATTAGGTTTTGGTAAATATCGACCATAATTTCCTCCACCAATAATTGCAATTATTTTTATATTTGTTGTTAGAGCAATATGTGTTATTCCTGAATCTAAACCAATAAACAACTTAGAATTTGCAATTACTGTTTTTAATTCAGTCAAGTCGTATAAATCTGTTGAAAATGAAACTGAAAATTTTATAAAATGTTTTTTTGCTTCAATTTCTTGAGATGGAGAAATTACAATTAAAATCTTATATATAGATTCAAATTTCTTGACAATCTTTATAAAATTAATAATATCCCAATTTCTATTATTTTCAGAAGAAAAGGGAGCTATGACCAAATCAAAGAAATCATTTTTCCTCTCAACTGTTGATTCTGTATTATCATTATAAATTTTATTTAAATTATATGCTTTTTGTAAAAACTTAATAACTTCATCAATTCTATTGTATTCATTAAAAATATCTTTATTCAGTATAATATCATATTTTTTATGCATTGAATTTTTGTAACTTGGATAAACCGTATTCCAATTATTGTAATTACAAATTGTTTTATTTGCTCCAATGCATAATGCTAAACAATCGTTCCAAGCAGTTCTTGCAGATGTTAAATTATAAACTTCGTATATTTTAAGCGATTTCAAGTATTGAATAAAAGAATATCGATAAAATAGATTATAACGAAATTTGTTTATTTTAAGTGGAATTATCTTCTTCTTAATTCTGTATTCTTCAAATAAGTCACTAAATTCTTCTCGAATCAAAAAATAAACTTCATAGTTTTCCAAATATTTTAAAACTTCTACCAATTTAGAAAAAATGACTAAATCACCAATTCCACCTGTTTGAATAAACATTAAATTATTACTTTTCCCTCCCTTAAAGCTAAAAAAGTTTAGAAGAAAATAATTAATAAAGTTAAATAGTTGAATTAATAATGTATTCTTTTTCATTTAAAAGGGTTACGAAAATTTGGAAAATAATCTCGATCAATTAAAGGATGATTTCCAAAACCATAAAATTTTTGCACTTCAAATTTGATAACATTTTGACATTTAATGATTTTTCGAAATTCTAAAATTAATTGTATTGTCGTTTTGGTAAAAGATAGAATATAATTATGGGTTATCGCAATTATAAATCTGTTTAAAATCCATTTAATAAAATAAATCCAAGAATACTTAATAGAAAAATTTTCTAAAATAAAATAGCTTAAAGAAATATAATAATTAACATATCTAAATTCTGTTTTGTATGCATTCTTTTCTGATTCAGGTCTGAGTTTACTTTGGGCATGTATTATGTAGTTTTCTTCCAAAAGATATATAATATAATTTTGATTGTAACATTTTATACTAAAATCTTGTTCGTGATTATAAATGAAAATTTTTTCATTAAAACCACCAATTTTAATTATTAATTCTTTCCTAATTAAACCACCACATCCAATAAACATTAATGGTTTTTTATCATTAAACCCAATTTTTTCAAATTCATTAGTCCTTTTATTCAAAATATTATAAGCAATTATTCCAATTTTATCATCATCAATAATTTTTTCAAGTCCACTTTCAATTGAATTTTTTCCCGGATAACTATCATCATCCAAAACTAAAACATATTCGCCTTTAGCAATTTCAAAACCTTTGTTCCACCCAGCAATTCCAATATTTTTACTTAGTTGAATTAAATTAACTTCCGGAAATTGATTTTTTATCATTTCTTGAGTACCATCAGAGGATGCATTATCAACAACAATAACTTCAATGTTTTTGTAGTCTTGTTCAAATACTTTTAAAAGTGTATGCTGTAATTCATCTTTTCTATTAAAAGATAAAATATTTATTGTAACTAAATGATTAATCATTATTTTTCTCTATAAACTTTATTTGCCTTCCGACATTAGTGATAGTATAATCATTATAATCTGTAATCCTATTTTCAAACAACATTCTACCCTTTTCATTAATAATATAGAATTTGTCATGTAAATTAATAAATTCTGACCAGATTAAAACCAATTTCAAATCGTATATTTTTTTTGCCCTTAGATTCCAATAATAATCAAATACTGAATTTTTAACATTCCCTTCAACATTTGATGATTCCCAATCAAGAACTAGATTATAGTTTTTGTCTGAATAATACCACAATGGATAAAATATATGTGGACTTTCACAAATAACTGGAAGTCCTGAATTATCTAATTGTAAGAAATAATCTAACTTTTCATTTGTCTCTTTATTTACATAATTAAACTTTGCATTGTAATAAAAACCCAAGCATATAAAAATCACCAAGAACAGAGCCTTATGTTTGCTCTCAAACACTAATCCATCAACAATAATTCCTATAAGAATAGCAAGTCCAATGAAAGTAAGAATAAAATACCTTTCAACAAAAACCATTAAAGAAAATCTTGAAAGGATAAAGACAAATATTGGAATAAAAAAAACGATATATAAAAAAAGCATTAAATTCTTATCAGCAAATATCTTTAAATAAATCTTCTTTACTTTATGATAGTTCACCAGATGTAAAATTGTAATAACTAAGAAAAACAGTTTACCCCAAAAGGTAAATGGTAAAGAAATTATTTGATAAAGAGATGGTATTTCTTGCCATGTAGTCCCGTGAAAGACTTCTAATTGATTTTTAAGAATGTAAATTAATGGGAGGGAAAAAAGAAATATTAATAAAAGTGAAAAATATATTTCTTTATTATTCTTTTTATAACCCAAAACAATCAATAGTGGAAAGACATAAACAAATGAAAAATAATGCGTGTAAAATAAAAATAGTACTGTTAAGCCTAATCCCAAATAATCATTCTTTTTAATTAAATTATTTTCTAAAATTTTAAACCAAAATATTGTAAAAACCACAAAAAACAGAAATATTAGACCGTAAGAACGAATTTCAATGAATAAGTATAATGAATAAAACCAACTAATTGAAAGTAACAGTATAACAATAAAACTATTTTTTGCTTTAAAATGATTTTTAAAAAGAAAAACTAGATAAAATAATCCAAACAGAGCAATAAGTGCTGAAACAATCCGATAAGTAATAATTGACTCTGGAAAAACATTACGAACTATGAAGATTATTAAATAGTAAAAAGGTGGATTTAAATCTCCTGAAATAGGAATGTTCTTTACAAGAATACTGAATGAGCTAACATTTGTATAGATTAAAGTAAATATTTCGTCCAACCATAATCTCTTTTCTAACCCTAAATAAAAACTTAACGTTAACAGAAAAAATGGTATAATAACAAACCCTATCTTATCTTTATTTATATTTAAAAGTTTTTTTAATATTTGCATCCTTTTTTTCAAACTATCGAACCTTGTTAAGCTTGAAATCTTTCTTTTGCAAATAATGGTAAATATTTTCAGAATATATAGTTGTTACTTTATCTCCTGGATGACTATCAGCTGGATTAGCCCAAAGTTCTCTAATAGAATATTGCTTTAATTCAGATTCCAAATTATGGAATAAATTATAATATCTTATTCCATTCTTCACAAATAATGGAATAATTTGCTCAAAATATTCTCCTAATAATGGACTATGATTCTCAGGAGTCATTATGAAAACAAAAGGGATCTGTTCCTTATCACAGTATTTCTTTATTTCCAATAATAATTCAGAATATTTTTTCAGATTAGATGCTGAATATAGCTTATTTTTAATCCAGTTTAAATATCCCAAATTAAATTGGGTAGCTAAAAAATTATTTATTAAATCTGTTATAAATGAAATTGAATTTGGAAAAACAATAGATATTGGTTTTAGTATTTTTCTATATAGGAAATCATGTTGGTGGAATATATGTCTTTGAGGAGTATCAATTCTTGGATCATTAACTACAAATGTAAATACTAAAAAGTCAAACTCATATTTAATTCCCTCATTTTTTAGAAATTCGAATTCATCTTTAGTCGACCATCCAGATATACCCCAGTTTAATATTCTAACATTCTTTCCATTTTTATCAAACTCTTTTTCTAATTTTCTTGTCCAAACAATTGAATCAGGTACACCATCGCCCCAAATAAATGAATCACCAAGAATTGCAAGCCTTATTTGTGTTGAATCTTTTTTTTTAAAAGAATGATTTATATCATTAAAAAAATCTTTGTTTTTACTAGCTTCATTTAAATGTTGCAAATAAAAATTATCACTGATATTTTTATATTTTTGTGGAATCCATAAAGGTGAGGAAGATGATAAACACTGGAAATATTCGAACGATAACATAAGTTCTAAAAGAGCGATAAGAATTAAATTAGTGACAAATACCAAAAAAATATTTTGTAATGCTTTTTTCTGTTTAAGATAAAGATAAATACCAACTAAAATTGCAGGCAACTGAAAAAAAATAATAATAATTATATTTTCAATAATATCAAATTGGATTTCAGAACTCGCAATATAATTAAATGTCCATTCGTTAAAAAGAATCCCACTTAAAATAAAAAACATACCTGCAAATTTATACTTCACTTTAGAATACCTTGAATTTTAGACAAAATGACTTAATATTCTTGCAACAACCTGATCCATATTATAATACTTATATTCCGCTAATCTTCCAATAAATAAAACATCTTCAATTTTTTTTGTCTCTGCTAAATATTTTCGATAAACTAGATCCGTTTGACTATTTGGAATCGGATAAAACGGCTCGCCAATAAATGTTGGATATTCGTAACTAATGGTCGTTGAATCACAAATTTGACCAGTTAGATGCTTATATTCTGTAATTCTTGTGTATTTTTCATTATTTCCGACAAAATTATAGCTTGCCGATTTCAAATAATAACTCATTTACAAATTTTTCCACTCAAAATTTATTGAACGATATGGCAATTTACCAAATTTGTGTTTAAAGCTATAGACTAATGAACCAGTATAAATCATTTCATAAATCCTGCTAAAAATAATGGACGTTTTATGCCATCAAGTTTTTCACCATCAGCAAAAATTATTGATTTATCCATTTCAATTCCTTTAAATTGCTTAATTCCCTTTCCTTTTCCACCAACTTCAATTATGTAATTATTTCCATTATCATCAATTAGATAATCTGGCGTTTTCTTTCCTTTATTGGTTTTCAGATAGTTTATTGTATTTCCGCTTAATTTCATACATTCAACAAAAAAATCTTCTCGTAATCCTCCAATTGCGTCTTCATATTCTTTAAATAACAATCTGTAAGGGAGATTCATAACTATTTTTGGCTCTTTTAAAACATTTGTACCTTCTGGGAAAATAACATTTATAACGAAAGCTTTTTCCAATAAAGTGATATATTGCTCTGCTTTATATTTAGTAATTTTAAGATTATTAGAAAGTGATGAGTAGTTTATTCCATCAATTTGAGATTTACCAATAAAATTTAAGGTCTTCTTTATTAATTCTAATTCATCTGTCGTAAGTTTTGCAACAAGTGGAATGTCGCGATAAATAATTTTTTCAAGAATATTTCGTTGCATAGTTAAAACATCGGGTTCTTCAAGCGAAAAAGGCATTAAACCGCCACTAATATAATTTTTAAACTGATTTCCTTCTCGAATATGTTCTATATTCCAATTCTTTTCCTTAATGTCAATAAAATTTAATTTCTCTAAAAATATGTTTTCTTTTATAGCAAGATATTCTCTGTAACTAAAAGGAAAAATGTTAAATATTTTAACTCTTCGAGATAAATCAAAAATTGATTCATATAGTGATAGTGAAACTGAACTTGTGAAAAATATCTTTACATCTAAAAAATCATAAATTGTCTTAAGTGCTTTTTCGTATTCTTTGTAAAAATGGATTTCATCAAGAAAAAATACTTTATATTTATAAAATTCGGTAAGAGTTTTAATTAATTCGTAAAGGTTTTCAATTTCGGCAGAATCAACTGAAATATAAATTGCATCTTCTTTTAGAGCAGCAATTTGTTTGAATAGTACAGATTTTCCAACGCCTCTTGCTCCAATCAATCCAACAAAATGTTTTCCACTATCATTCAATAATTCTTCGGCAATAAAACGTCTTTTGGAATATTGCTTATTCTTTTCTATTGCTTGTTTGTGTAATTCAATTATGTTATCGATTTTCATTTTTTGCTTATACAGTCATTTTGTAAAATCATTATACAAAAATGTGGTCATTTTGTCAAATCATTTTACAATATGACCTTATTTTATATTTTTTTGGTTGTTTGTAAAACTCTACCAACAACTTGATCCATATTATAATATTTATATTCTGACAATCTTCCAACGAAAAGAATATTTTTCAACTTTTCAGATTCTTTTTTATACTTTTTATAGATTAAATCATTTTCATCATTCGGAATTGGATAAAATTCCTCACCAACAAAAGTTGGAAATTCGTAACTGACAGAAGTCGTTTTTGATATTTGTCCTGTCATCTGTTTATATTCTGTTATCCTTGTATATTGCTCTTTTTGTCCGACAAAATTATAACTTGTTGCTTTAAGCAGTTTTGTTGCTTTCAAATTCTTCCATTCAAACCTAATTGAGCGATATGGCAATTTACCAAATTTGTAATCAAAGAAATAGTCTATTGGTCCAGTATAAATCATTTTATCAAATTTTGTGTCGTTAATAATTGATTTATAATCCGTATTTAGCATTATTTCAATATTTGGATGATTCAACATTTTTTCAAACATTTTTGTGTAACCATCTTTGGGCATAAATTGATATTTATCTGTAAAGTAGCGGTCATCGGTATTGGTTCTAATGGGAATTCTACCACAAACTGACGGCGAAAGTTGATTAGGGTCTAATTCCCATTGTTTTTTTGTATAATTTTTAAAGAATTTTTCATACAAATCAGTTCCAACTTGATTTACAATTATATCTTCCGAATTCAAAATTGGATTTCTCTTTTCTCGCACGCTTTCGTAAAAATCACTTACTTCTTTATCGGATGTAAATGATTTGTTGTACAATTTGTTGACTGTTGTTCTGTTTATTGGAATTGGGTAAAGTTTGCCATCTAAATTTGCAAGTACTTTATGCTCATATTTTCGCCATTCTGTAAATTTTGAAAGATATTCAAAAACCTCTCTGCTGTTTGTATGAAAAATGTGGGGACCATATTTGTGAATAAGAATTCCGAATTCATCAAATTCATCATAAGCATTTCCGGCAATGTGATTGCGTTTTTCAACAATTAACACTTTTTTATTGTGCTGTGATGCAAGTCGTTCAGCAGCAACAGAGCCGGCAAAACCAGCGCCAACTATGAGGTAATCATATTTCATGAAAGTAAATTATTATTATAAAAAGAAAATAACTAATTTTGCATTAAAATAATGGAACATAAGGAATTGAAGAACAAAACCAAAAATATTTTTGAAAGGAATCAAAAAAAAACGATTATTCTTTTTACATTTTTCATCTTTGTTCTGCTTGACTTTTCTGTTTTGCCAATTTATAATTTTTTTTCAAATAGAAACAATCAGAATGAAGTTTCATTAGAAAAAACATATAGAATTCCATCAAATATTTACCATCACGATTTATTGAAAAACGCAAATATCAAAAATGCTTCATGGGGAAACAGAAAATATCAAATTTTCACAAACAATTTTGGTTTTAAATGTGGACTTGATAACGAAGTTATATCCTTAAACTCAAGTAAAAATCGCATTCTTTTCATTGGAGATTCATTTACAGAGGGTATTGGAATTGAATTTAGGAATACTTTTGTCGGAATTATTTCACAAACATTGGCAAAAAACAATATTGAAGTTTTAAATGCAGCAGTTTCTTCATACTCTCCAATTATTTATTGGAGAAAAATAAAGTATCTCATTGAAAATATAGACTTAAAATTTAATGAAGTAATCGTATTCATTGATGTATCAGATATCAGAGATGAAGCTTTATACTATTCTTTATCAAAAGAGCAAACGGTTGAATCTCAAAAAACAACATTTTATGAAAGACTTTTATCTTTTACACAAAATAAAACTCTTTTTTTGCATTTTTCCTTAAAATTCATCATGAAAGAATTACTTTGGCTATACTTTCCTAAAACAGATCTGACCAAAAGTGCAATTTGGCCAGATTCTAGTTTGCTATCACCTGAATATGGGGCAAAAGGTTTAACGTTATCTACTTTTTATATGAATAAACTCAATAATCTATTATTATCAAAAAGGATAAAACTCAAAATAGCAGTATATCCTTGGCCAGAACAAATTCTGTCAAATCAATATGATAACAAACATAATCGCTTTTGGACTAATTGGGCTAATCAAAATAACATTACTATATATGATTTCACTTCCTATTTTTTTAATTATGACTCATTAAACTTAGAGTTTAACAAAAAGACTATTTCAAATTACTTTATTGAAGGGGATGTTCATTGGAATGAAAATGGACATAAATTAATTGCCGACAAATTTTTAGAATTTTATTTAAAAACGAAATGATAAAATTATTAACTCAACTTGTTTGTTAATAATTTTATTAATGTATGCTCAATAAGCAATATTTATATCAATGACTTGTTAGGTTCACCGCTGCAAAATAGCCATCACTGCATATTAGGTTAAGATTTATTATCAATAAATATCTATTCCTATTTACCTTGGGTTATTATTTTCTTTAAGTTAACATTAAACAAGTAAAACACTCCAACAAAAACAACTACTTCTGACATCAAAGTTGCCAATGCAGCACCGTTATATGAATATTTTGGAATAAAGATTAAATTCAAAAGAATATTAACAATTGCTCCAAACGTGATTGCTACTGAATACTGTTTTTGCTTTCCCCAGACTGTAAGTGGATTTCCAAGAAAAACATTTACAGAAATTACCAAAATATTCAAAGCCAAAATCGTTAATGGAATAACCGAACCAAAGTATTCTTGCCCATAAATTAAACCAATTATTTCTGATGAAAGCAAAAATATTGGAACAGCAACCATAATTCCAATCAACAATAACATAATTCCATAATTTAGAATTGTATTTTTCAACTCATCCTTGTTATCAACTTTTGATAAAGAAGGGAGAAAAATTCTTACTATAGCACCTAAAGGAATTAATCCAATCATAAATATTTTATACGCAGCGTTATAAATCCCAACCTCAGTTTGAGTTTTAATATTTCCAAGCATAACCATATCAAGATTGTAATAAATTGTAATCATGAATGAAGAAATGATCAAAGGAAACGACTCTAAGAAAAGAGATTTCAAAAATCCCCTATCAATACTCCACTTAAATTTTGCAAATAGTTTAGTGTATTTTTGAAATAGCCATATGCTCATTATTAGGTTTGCTAAAATTGAAATTCCAACCACAATTAAAACATCCGAAATACTTTTAACAAAGAGGAGAACTAATACCAATATGATTATATTTTTTACAACAACTTTAATTGAGAGGTAGTTAATTTTTTCGGTTGCTTGAAAAACAAATTCTGTAGCAAAGGACTGAACAAATAGATTTAATCCAGTAATAAGAAGTGCCAGTTTAATTATTAGCGTTTCGTTGATAAATAATACAACCACGCTTAAAACAAGAAAGATTGCACTTGCCAATAAAATTCTAAATGAAATAATATTGTTAATATACTTTGAAATTACGCTTTTGTCATTTGCAATCTCCTTTACACTAATTACATCAAACCCAAAATCAATAAAAAGGAGGAAATATGATACGAATGCTGTTGCATAACCAAGAATTCCAAATCCTTCTGGTGAAATTACGCGTGCGAGATAGATTGTGGTTATAAAAGCAATGCCTTTGCTTAGGAGTTCACCACCAGATAGTGAAATGAAATTCTTTAATATTGTGTTCCAGTTGTTCAAATGTAATCTATTTACTTAAATTTTAGAATTTAGCATATTCGTAACAATATAAGATTTTGGCATAAAAATAAATTTTTCAACAATAATTTTTGATTTTGGAAACATCTTTTTTAAATCTCTTTTTCTTAATATTCTAATTTCTTCTACATGTTTTTTTGCAATTTTATAATTCCCTTCTTTATTATACCATCCTAAATTTACATTCTGATGTAAAAATATTCTTACCAATTTTGGAAACCAATGAAAAAGTGGAAATAGAAAATGTGGTTCTAATGGAAATAGAAAAGCTGGTGTTTGTATAAAATGATATTTACTAATTCTTTGTACTTCATCTGCAAATATTTTCTGGTTTTCAAACTCTCCAAGATGTTCTATCAATGAATTTGACAAAAGGATATCCACCGTTTTATCTTTGATAAAAGAAAGATTATTTGCATCACCAAGAATCCCTCGATATCCTACAATAGCTGTTTTTGCAATATTTACAATCGTAATGCTTGCATTAGGATTAAGAAATTTCTTCCAGTTATCCCAAAAATAATTAGTTCCTCCAACATCTAAAATGTCTGTTTTTTCAACATTGTTTATAATAAGTAGGTTGTTGAATAATTCAAATCTTTTGGCTCTAAATTTATAACTCACGTTATTATGCTTATCGTTTGCAGCAAAATTACGAAGCCATTTCATTTCTTAACCAACCACAACTGTGGATTTTGGTAGTTTCGTTCATCCCAAATTTCAAAATGGACAATATTGCCTTCCAGACTTTGGTTAACTGTGCCAAGTTTTGTCCCAGCTTTTACGATATCATTTTCATTTACTTCAATGTTATCTATGTGTCCATAAACCGTTCTGAAATCTCCTTTGTGTGTAACAATTATGATGCTGCCAAACCCAACAATCCAATCAATAACGGAAACTACTCCATCGGCGACGGCAAAAACTTTTTCGTTGGGTTTTGATTTTATATCAATTCCATAATTAAGAGTAACTGTTTTTAGCTTCTGATTTTTGTTTTCGCCAAAATCTCTAATAATTTTTCCATTAGAAACTGGCCAAGTCATTTTTCCTTTTAGGTCAGAAAAATTTTCGAACTTTGCATAATTTACTTTTGGAATTATTGGCTCGGTGGAATTATTATTGAATCTTTCTTCACGAAGTTTGCGTTCCTTTTCTCTTTCTTCTTCAATTAGTTTTGCAATTCGTGCTTTTATTTCAATTTCATATTTCCGTTTTTCCTCAATTTCTTTTTCAATATTTCTTTTAACTTTATTTAGTTTGGCAATTAGATCCGTTTTTTCTATACGCCTTTTTGTTAGTCTTTCAATTTCACTAATTTTTTCAGCCTCAATTTTTCGTTTTTCTTCGTTTTCTAATTTTAAGTCGAGAGTCGATTTTTCTAATTTCTTTTTATTCTCAACAATTAAATTAACCTTTTTTTCATTGCTTGCAGTAATGTAGTTGAAATATTTATATCGCATGATAGCTTGATTAAATGAATTGGACTTAATTAAAAAATTCCATTTTGAATCTTTGCTATTTACATAAAGCCATTTTACAAAGTCAGAATATTCGCGTTTCAAGTCAGCTACTTCACTTTTAATATTTTCCACTTTGGTTGATATTTTGTTAATGCGGTTTTCTATCTTCTTTTCTTCAATTCCTATATCTTTTATAATTTTATTTAGTAGATGAGTTTGATGGTTAATTTTCTCTAATATTTTTATTTCCTCTGCTTCGGTAACTTGCTTATCTTTTAAATCTTTCTCCAACTCTATTATTCTAGATTTTATGTTTGCCAATTCATTGTTTTTTAACGCAATATTATTATTTGATTGGGCAAAAATCACAAAGGGAAATAATATTATCAACAAAATATGTTTATTAAATGCTACCATACTATTTTTTTAACATCGGAAGGCAATTTAATTGATAGAGATTTTAGTTCTCTGTTCACTGTTATTTTTTTATAATTAATATTAACACTTTGGTGTAAATTTTTGTTTCTAATTAATAGCACCATTGGAATTGGTACTTCTTCAAAAATTTTAAAATTGGAATATTCCGCAGAAAGCAACTCCAAATTAGCCAAATCAGTTACAAGATAATCTGTAATTTCTAAATCCTCTTTTGTGATGCGATAAATATTTTTACTGTTATTCATTTTATCAATATAGGTCAAATTATATATATCCTCTAAAACTTCATAATCTGTTGGTTCAGTTCTAAGTCTTTCAGTTA
>Ga0210039_1001517_pt1 | contig 21236 bp, 32 predicted proteins | sample CryGeyCG2114_250_3_FD_185460 | JGI IMG/M metagenome (GOLD analysis project Ga0210039, IMG submission 185460) | Groundwater microbial communities from aquifer - Crystal Geyser CG17_big_fil_post_rev_8/21/14_2.50 (SPAdes) (version 2) | ecosystem: Environmental > Aquatic > Deep subsurface >...
AAACAGAAATTGTTTAGGAAAATAAAAATTAATCCTGTTGATTTTTAAAACTTGATTTCATGCTCATTATTGGATTAGAAAATACTCTTATCTCAAGATAAGCCTTTCTTTTTCTATTGCGATACCATTGTCCTTTATCTACCGTACGGGATTAAAAGATACATTTTAACAGCTATCGAATATGAAAAGAAGATTGCTTATGCCAGATGCTATTCATCAAAATCCAGTATTAATGCTTTTGATTTTTTATTAAGACTACAAGCATTGGTTGATGGAAAGATTGCTGCTGTTTTATCTGACAACGGATCCGAATTTGCTAAATATTTTGATGAAGCTTGTAGGAAATTCAATATTACTCATATATTCTCCCGTGTTAGAACACCAAAGGACAATGTGGTTGATGAGAGGTTTAATCGAACAATACAGGAGGAGTTTATGGAAACAGACGAATACTTTGAACCATATCTGGCACGAGACAGTTTAATTGAAGCTAATCAACGGTTAACCGAGTGGCTAATGTTTTACAATTTTGAACGCCCACATCAAACTTTAAAATACAAAACACCAATCGAGTGGTGTAATAATAATTACAAGTTAAAAGAAATGTCCCCGATGTACCCGTCGATAACAATTGAAATTACAAATATTGGTGATAAACCTGTTCCGGTTAATTTAGGAGTGCATTACTATTGGGCAACACCAGAAAGCTGGCAGGGAACACAGATAAATAAAAAAAGATATCAGCGAATTAATTTCTCTGAACAAAAACCTTTAAACATAGAACAAATTGGTTTTTCTAATGCAGTTCTGTGGACAGGGTTTAAAGAACAGGGTTATAAGAAAATTTATGATCAAAAATATTGTTGCATTGAACCTGTGATTGGAATCGGTGATTATTTTGGAAGTAAAAAAAGTTTATTATCTCCAGGAAAATCAATCAAAATAGAATTTGCGATTCAAGCGTAATTATTCCTTAACTTCATGATTTTGTTCGAGATAAAACTATACCCGTAAAATAAAACCGGTGTATATAGTAACCGCAAAACAAAATGTCATCCCCGTAAAGACGGGGATCTAGTCTATAATTACCTTATTTATAATGTATATTGTGTCTGGATTCCCTCCTACGAGGGAATGACAAAAACGGACATTTCGTTTTGCGTCAACTATATATCAAATCCCCAAGCAAAGTATTTCGGAAAAAGGGAATTCCCATGAAATAAGCTTGACCTAAACCGGCGATTGTTTTTGGATACATCGGGCCAACAATCCAGACACCGAAATTAGTAATTAAGAAAAAAATAACCGATGCAGTTAGAGCAGATCCAAATATACGCAAATAGGTAGTCTTATTTTGTAATATCGTTCCCAACAGTGTAATAATTAAAAAACTTCCATAAACAAAAACCATAGTATTATGAAAACCAATAATTGTGTCAGTAAAAAGCATAATGATCATTGGTAATAGAAAACAATTTATCCCTTTTAATTTTGCTCCGGAAAAAAGAGCAATTGCTCCAATTGGAGTTAAATTTGGCAAATGTGGAAGTAGCCGGGTTAATCCAGCCAATAAAATCATTACTAAAATTGTAAAAAACTGTTTTCGTCTCATTGAAATTTCTCGATTTTCCATAGGATTTTATCGTTTGGCATAAGTTTATAACTTCCCGCACCAACTGTTGCCGGTTTGCCGTTCACATAAAATGCCCAGTATTCTTTATCAACGCTTGACGCAGTGCGACCGTTAATTGTAACAACATAAGCATTAACACCTTCGCCTTTTGTTTCAATTTTAGTTGTTATTTTCAGTAAATCAAGCGTAGTTGTTTCCGATTTAACCTGAGTATTTAAAGTTATTGGGTTTTTTAACTCAATTGTTTGCATAACTGACATAAGAGAAGTTTGCTGATTAGCTGCACTTATTTTTGGTTGTAAAGACTGTCGATAATACAGAAAAGCAAATCCCATGATAAGAACGAGAATAGCTATAAAAAGCGCTGTTTGATTTTTTTTCATAAACATTATATTCTACTTGATTTTTTTAAGTTTAAGGGTTATTCTTTTTCTGTTTAATATTTTTTCTGGTGAATCCTTCAATTTACTTATTGAAGAAGATTTAATAATAGGGAAGTTGGGTGTAAATCCCACACTGTGCCGCAGCGGTAAGAGCCCCACTACGTTCCGATTAAAATCGGAACTACGTTGGGGACGTAGTCCGAAGACCGACCAGAAAACAAACCCCGAGCAGGGATGATTATGGTGCAAATTGAGAATAGGGTAAATGATATCAGTAACTACTATCATCTTGAAACAGAGAGAGCCTTTCTTAATAGACAGTTAAAACAGGGGCTTACTTCACAACAAGCACAAGAATATCTTCTTCATCAACAAACACATTTTTTAGAAGAGTTTGTTGGAAGGATTTCTCGTCAAAAATATCATTATAATTTCGACTCTGACCAAGGAATGAAAGCAATCGGTATGATTCGACCAGCTGCAGCTGAATATTGGGATTTGGCGGAAAAATCAGGGATGAATAGTCGTGGATGGGCTGATGCTGTTGGTTTTTCGCTGATTGATGAGGCTTTTTTAACAGATACAGTTAATGTTGCATATTGGATTTCCCCTCCTTCATTTGGTAAAAAAGGATTTGGAGATTATGGATTTATGTTTGTTTTTCAAAAAGGTGAAGATAATAAAGTTAACGTAAAAGTGCATCGCTATGAGCAAGAGAATCCTGGTCTTGACCAAAGTAATATAATTATGCAGTTTTTATCAACGAAACATGCTTTAAGTGGTATTGGCATAACGCAAGATCCACTTAAGTTTCTTCAATACCCGCTATTAATACCAGGAATCGGTGATTTTGAAATTGCTCAAGACATTGCAGAACTTTCAAATTCAAAACAGGTTAATTTTGTCAGTGACAAAATTTCAGTTCAAAACGCAAATTTATTTCAGAAAAATATAATCGAACATCCATTAATTAAAACTTGGATAAGTGATTACGTGCAGGATATGTTAGTGGCATCTGATGATCGAGTTGATATCTATAGTCAGAAAGCTGCATTGATGCGGGCTGAAAAAACCCGAACCGCGATTTTCAATCTTGCACAAGATTTGCAAAATGGCTTACATCAACTAAATCCAGTAAGCATTTATAGTGATCATTCCCCACAACAAGTATTAATCACAAATCCATTTGACCCACTTTTATTTTATAGTCAAAAACCTGCCATGGTTGTTGGTGGCGGCAGTTGCCCAGTGAGTTTGCAAGAATCTGACTTTGAAGAAATAATAAGAGGTAAAAATTTGCTTGATAACGGGGTTTTAAATTATCAATCAGCATCAGATATTACAAAAGCTTCTTCTAACGAAAAATGGGATTATCATGATGGTAATTGTGTCCATTGTCATGCGAAAAATGTAAAAGTCGGACCATGCAATATTTGTCAAAATTGTGAAAAATTACCCGAACTAAACTAATAAACAATTTGTATAATTAGTTGTTAATATATTAATCAAAATATGATAATTAATAATTTATTATGGCGCTATGCCACAAAAAAATTTGATCCTAAAAAAATAGTGGGGGAGAAAGATTTGGATCAACTGCTTGAATCACTGAGACTTTCTCCATCTTCTCTTGGGCTACAACCTTGGAAATTTATTGTTGTCACAGATAAAAAATTGCGTCAACAGTTACGATTTGCATCTTGGAATCAATCACAGGTTACAGACGCATCACATTCGATTGTGTTTTGTGCGAGAAAAACCATTGATGCAAAATATATCGATAGTTATGTTGCATTGATGAAAAAAGAAAGAAAAATGTCTACAGTTAAAGCGTTTGGATATGCAACCTATTTTAAAACATATGTTGCAGGTAAAAAACCAGAAGAACAAAAGATATGGGCAAGTAAACAGGTTTATATTGCACTAGGATTTTTGTTGTATACTGCAGCACTTCTTAAAATTGATAGCTGTCCAATGGAAGGATTTGATTCTAAAAAGTATGATAAGATTCTTGGACTTGAGGATACTGACTACACTTCGGTTGTTATTTGCCCTGTGGGATATCGAGCCAAAGACGATAAATATGCAACGGAAAAAAAAGTGCGCTGGAAGAAAAAAGAAGTAATCGTTATCTAATAAGTTTTTTTCTTACTAAAGTAGACTGATTAAGCCTAAGAGCGCTACTCCAATTAATCCCCATTTAGCAATTTTTTTCGAATTTTCTTTACTTATTAGACCAAAAAATTTCTTTTTTTCTTCATTCATACTTATTAATTATTTGATAAAGCATTAGAGATTACATTTTTTACTGACTCAATCCCAATATCATCTTTTACTGAGATAAAAAGGGGATTATATGTGTGAAAGTTGTCTGCAATATATTTTTTAATTAAATTACTTTTTTGTGATAATGCATCAATTTTATTAAATACAAAGATTTGTTTTTTGTCAGCAATTCCCATTTCTTTTAATAAATCTTCTACCACTTTAATCTTTATGTCCATTTTATCGTCAGTGATATCAATGATATGAAGTAATAAATCAGCATTGGTTGACTCAAGTAGAGTTGATCTAAAAGCCTCAACTAATGAGGGAGGTAGGTTTTTTATAAAGCCGATGGTATCAGAAATCATTATTTCTTGATTAAGTTGTGGAAGATAAAGTTTTCCCAATGTGCTGTCAAGCGTCACGAAAAGCGCATCTTTTACAATTTTGTTTTTTCCGGTTAAACGGTTAAAAAGCGCTGTTTTTCCGGCATTGGTATAACCAATAATTGAAACGGTTTTTTGACCGTTGTTACGTCGATTATCAAGTTGGCGTTGCCGGTTATCGGTTAGTTTTTTTAGTGTAAGGGTTTTTGCTTTAATATGATCTTTCCAGTGTCGTTTCATCAGTTCCATATTTGTTTCTCCAACACCTCGACCTCCAGTGCCCCCACCTTGACGTGAAAAGTATGTGTTTCCCAGTCCGGAAATTCTTGGTCCCATATGTTGCATACGGGCAATTTCAATCTGAAGTTTTGCTTCGGCTGTTCTAGCATGTCTATCGAAGATGTTTAAAATCAAATCAACTCGATCCCAAACTTGAATTAGTCGGTTTGCAGGCCAAAAAGATTGAGTAAGACGAAATAACTGTCCATGATTAACAATCGCGTTGATAATGACAATATCGATTTTTTTAAGGCGTATTATTTCTGCTAATTCTTCAACCTTACCAGACCCAATAAATGTGTTTTTATCTGGTTTAGTTCGGTGTTGAATGACATTGGCAATGTCCACTCCTCCATAGGTTTTTACTAAGGACTGTAGTTCGCCTAGTTCTTTAACTGCGTCTTGAGTAGGAGAGCGTGGATCAACAACGTCGACTAATACTACTTTTTTTAACAATGACATAGTTTTAATTAATTTATGTGTAACTATCTTTTATAAATTTCTCTTCGATGACCAGCGCGTAAAATTATAATTCTATTTTTTTCAATATCAAAAATAATTCGGTAATTACCTAATCGGAAACGATACTGTCCGATTGAATTATTTATTAGTTTTTTTGAAAACGCAAGTGGATTGGTTGCGAATAATTCAATTTTATTTTTAAGTCGTTTTTTAACAATAATATCCAATCTTTTAATATCTTTTAATGCGGTTTTAGTGTAAAGAATTTGGTAAACCATACCTAAAGATCACCGAAGACTTGTTCGTGAGTAAAAAAGTCTTCTTGTTGATATTCCTTTCGTGCTTTTTTTATGCTTGCAAGGTATTCTTTATTAACTAAGGCGAGTAAATCTTCAAATAAATCAATGTTGACTAAAGCAGAAACGATCTTGCCTTTTTTAGCCACCAAAAAATAATCCTTTTTCATAGTAATTTCTTTTAAGGTGTCAGCCAAATTATTTCTTAAAATAGTGGTAGTGATAACATTCATACAAAACAATTGTACATTTCAAATGTTACTTTTGTCAAACGCAGTTATTTTTGAAAAAATTCTTATATAGGTGATTAAGATACACATTCGATGTGTAAATAGAAAATTATACCTTATAATATATCGCTATGTCTTATAGAAAGCCTGAGTATTGTAGACCACCGCTATTTTCAATTATTAAGGATTATATTAGAACATGCAATGTAGTTCATCCTGACAGTTTATCAAGATTACCTGAATTATTAAGACAAGCGAGATCAACGTTTCAAGAAGGATTATGTGCCAAAGATGTTTATGGAGCTATGGTTATCGAATTGAAAGACGATAGAGAAGTTATTTGTTTATCTCGAAACGGAATGGAGTCAGCAACTCCCAAACATCTTGATAGATATAGTGTTAATAATTTACGTAATCTTGCTATTGGGATAAAAAACCCAGAGGATAGAAATAAATTATTAACTTATTTAGACAGCATTGCTGAGGGTGAACAGGACTTGATTTTAAATTGCAGAATATTAGCAACTAGAGCAGGGTGTGAGTGGTGTTTGGTTGGACACGGAATTGGTTATGATAAGGGGGACGAGCATCATAGTGGGAATGGATCTCGAGTTGATAGACGAACGACGTCTGAAGCTTGTCCGAATTTACACGCAGGTTGTACTGAAAGAATATTATTGTATAATCGCCCTTATTTGATTGGTTTGATGAAAAAAATTGAGGGTAAAAAAATACCGTAACAGACATTTTCTATTATGACAAAAAATCTCCTCCTGTATTAACTTATTATGAAGGGGAAGAGATTGATAATCCTCATTCTATCATTATTGAAGAACCGGAGGAGACAGTTGAAGATATAAAAAAACTAGCTCTTTTTACACAAACATGTCCATGCCAAACTTGTGTTCAAGCATTTGTTGACTTTAAAAAAGAAACCGGGGTTTCCCCAGTAATTGTATGTCAATACCTATCACGTCATCAAGTTAAAGAAGTTCAAGGTGTTGATAAAGATGATGTTAGATCATTAAACCAACTTATGGCTCATCAGATCCCAGTTTGTTGGCAAGAAGTAGAATCAACAATTATTAAGTGGCGATCGCAGTTGAATAAATGATGATTGTCTGCTAAAATAAGGTCAAATTATGACAAAAAATAAAGCTTTCAGCAATCCTTGCGTTAGATGCGGTAGAGAGAGAATTGTTATTCGAGTATGGGAAGAAAAGACAACTTATTCTACTGTGACAAATACGGAGACCGCTTGTCCCAATCCTGAATGTCAAAAACTAGTAACGGCGGAAAATAAAAAACAAACTGATAAACAGGCTGCTATTAAAAAGCGCAGTGATGAAAGAGCGGTTGAACGTCGTGCCGGAAGAACCAAAAAAACTGCACCAAAAAAACCTTCGAAATAAAATATTATTAAATAATAATTTAGCTCCTCTTCTAACTATAAAATAGTGAAAATTGCGAAAAGTACATTAATGTGTTCTAATACATTAGATCAACTGCGTAATAAGCGAATTAATAATCCAGGATAACCAATAATGGTTGTTTTTATCTTTCTAAGGATGCAGCTGTTTAAATAATAGCTGGAAGTTACAAAGGGCTGCGATATTTTTAATATGTTGGTCCCGACTTCTGCAAAGATAAATTTTACATAATTGACTACTTGATTTAACAGTCTAAACCAATCTTAATGAAATAGTTCTACGTACTAATAGGGTAGGGTCTAGGATACTTTAGAGAGATTTTTCTCTAAAGTTTTTTAGTAATATTTGATAAATATTTGTTCGATTATTCCATCTAAATTGTGATTCTTTTAAGTGTAACAAAAATTTGTCTTTTCTGATTCCGTTAAATTTTAATAGCCTTCTTTTTGTATAACTCCAGAAACTTTCAATTCCGTTGACATGATTTTTTCCTCTGACAAATTCATTTTCGTGATGGTGGATTCTATGATGTTTATAACCATTTAGTACTAATCCATCATAACTCTTCCAGCTATCAGTATATATTGTTAACTCTTCAAGTACTTTGCCTTTAATTACAGGCATAAGTTCATGTCTTTTACAGTTTTTTATGATCTGAGTAAATACTTTACCGTTTCGTTTCAAAAGACCAACAACCGGTACTTTGCCCAATGCTCCTCTTCCTTTCTTACCTCTAACTCTTCTTGCTCCAAAATATGATTCATCAACTTCAATCTCTCCGTTAATTTTACTTGATTGATTTTCTTCTATTTGATAAATTCTAATTCTAAACGTATGATACAATTTATTAATTGTTTTTCTTGTTAGTTTAGTTAACTATAAACATTAGGATGCGTCAAAATCTAAAGAAAAATATCTTAATATTTCTCTAAATTTTGACTCTGTAATATGGGACTCATAAATATACTTGTTTTTCATTGTCTAGATAATCTATCTTAGCATATATTAGATGCTAAAGTAATCTAGACCCTTATTTATTTTAAATAATATTTTTATATATTTAAGAATAATCAAATGCTAACTTGTCTTTTTGAAGATAACGGTAAAGCCTTTTTGCGTCATGTGACGGTTAACGCGATTGTTATTAAAGACAATAAAATTCTTCTTGGAAAAAGGGGGACATATAATGGAAAACCAATTCCGGAATTCGGTAAATGGGGCTTGCTGGGAGGCTATTTAGGTCGGGATGAAAATTTAACTCAAGCTATTAAACGAGAAGTGATGGAGGAGAGCGGGTGGGAAGTTGGCGATGTATTGCTATTTCGAATCAACGATAATCCGAAACGACCTAAAGAAGATAAACAAAATGTCGACATGATTTTTATCGCCAAAGCTGTCAAACAAATGAAGACCTCTGATGAGGAAGTGACTAAGCTTGGATGGTTTGATTTGGATAAGCTTCCACCAAAAGAAGAAATCGCCTTTGATCACGGAGATTCAATAGAATTGTACAAAAAATTTTTAAAGGAAAAATTTATCCTTCCGGTTTTAGGATAAATATTTTTCTATGTCATTCTAGCACCACTTCCGATTGTCCAGAATCTACTTAGTTTGATTCTGGAGTCGTCCACTTCGACTCGCTTTGCTCGCTCAGTGTTCCTCCCCAGAATGACACTTATTCTGTTGCCAGTTGTCCGCAGGCGGCTTTGATATCATTTCCCATTGTTACACGGACAGTATTTGGAATCCCCAAATCTGTAAGAGTATGTGCAAAAGAATAAACTGACTTTAAAGGTGAGCGTTTAAAATCTGTTTCAATAACAGGATTAAACGGAATTAAATTTACATGTACAAGCTCCGAATTTTTTTTACCCCGTAACCGTAAAGCTTTTTTGTTTAACCTAGAAATAGATATGTGTTTATCACGGAGTGATCGTGAAAATGTTCCGGGCATATACTCAAGGTTACGGGGTGAACCAATTAATTTAGCCAATGCTCGAGCGTGTTTTGGTTGGTCATTTAATTGGTCAATAAGAATATATTCATAACTGACGCGTAGTTGAGTGCGGGTGGCAAATGCTTTGACAGTTGATATTAATTCCGGTAATAGATATTTTTTTGCAATTGGCATAATGGTTTCTCTTAGTTTTTGATCTGGAGCATGTAAGCTTAGGGCTAATCTTCCTTTATAACCACTTTTCATTAGCTCGTATATTTTTGGTGTAATTCCTGAAGTTGAGATGGTAATTCTTCTAATACCATAACCCATAAATTCTGGATCATTAAATATTTTTATCGCACCCAAGACCTGTTCGAGATTAAGAAGTGGCTCTCCCATTCCCATAAAGACAATATTGGTGATAGTTTGATTTTGTTTTGTTAAGATTCTTGCGAAATAAAGCGCTTGATCAATAATTTCTTGAGAACTAAGGTTTCCAATAAATTTCATTTTTCCTGTAGCACAAAACTTGCAACCCAAAGGACATCCGATCATGCAACTGACGCAGACGGTATTTCGGCCGTCTTTATGTTGCATAAGTACGGATTCAAATAATTTTTTATCAGACAATCTTTTAAACAAAACTTTTTCCGTTCCATCATCAAGGGACTTTAATTGTTTGATGGGAGAAATGGTTGAAAAAGTCACAACTTTTTTTATTTTTCTCGAAGTTCTTTTGGCCAAGTTGTTAATTCATCAAATGAAGAAATAACCTCCTTATAAAACGCTTGATTAAACTGAGTGATCCGAAATGCGGGGAGTTGGTGTTTTTGTGCAAAAGCGGTTATCATATTACCCTCGAGTATACCATAATTTGGCAACCGGACCGGTTGCCGAAGTTTTGGTAAAAAATCCGCGATTATTTTAACCTTCATTTGACAAAATTCTGATTTTCTGATATTCTGCATATTATGCAAACAATTGCCGTTGTGCGCGATCGTTATCAAATTACAATTCCCGACGAAGTTCGGCAACTAATAACATGGGCGCAACCTAAATCCATTGTTTCCATCAAGGTGACAGATGGAAAAGAGTTGGTTATCAAACCCTTTGAATCCAAACAAGAGGATAAAGTTAATTGGGAGAAGGTATGGAAAGCAATTCATGAAGCAAGAATAATTTCTGCGCAAGGTAAAAAAATTAAACTCTCTGAATTTATTATTGAAGATAGGCAAAGACATTAAAAACATGAAACAACAAATACTTGTTATTGACTCTTCAGTAGCCATAAAATGGCTTCATCAAGAAAACGAAAATGATATTGATTTGGTTGATAGAATAATGAAAAAAGCACAAAACAATTTGATTGAGTTGGTGATGCCAGAACTTTCAAAATATGAGATTAGTAATGCCTTATTGTACAAAAAATTAGAACTTCCGATTTTACTGCGCTTATGCGAACGTTTTTACACCTTACCGCTTAAATTTATTCCGGAAGATCTATCAGTTGCCGAAATGACAATGGAAATTGCTTATCAAAATAATATGACTTATTATGATGCTTCATTTATCGCTTTAGCCAAAAAAATGAGTGGATCTTTAGTAACCGCTAATCAAAAACATCAGAAAAAGAAAATTAAGGGAATAAAAATTCTTGCATTAAAAGATTATTGGTAATATTTTAAATTAATCTATGAAATATATTCAAATAAGAAGACACGCGGAAAAACATGTTGAAAGACATTTACAAGACATAAAACCTTTCTTTTTAAGCTAAATCTTTTTTCAGTTGCTCGAATTCTTTTTTATCAATCTCACCCTTGGCATAACGGGTTTTGACAATTTCCAAATTGTTGTTTTGGTCATCAACTTTCTTAGTTGGAACCTCTGTTTCTAAAACGTGATTTTGACGTATGATGGCGATAAGAATTCCAATAATAAAAATCCAAGGAAGTAGAGAAACAAAAAAACCAAGTAATCCAAATCTCGGTGAAAAATAATTTCCATGAGAATAACCCCAATAATGAATCATATTTTTAAAATAAACTTTTAATTTAAAAATATTATATCTCAATTCTGAAAAATAACTGAATAATAAAGTTGTTTTAGATCGTATATAATACTTTTATGAAACTAATTGATAAACCGACTTCGAAACAAGAACTAAAAAAAATGAATGTTACGTTGTTGGGAGGATTGGTAAAAGCGGTGGTTGATATAAAAAAGGAAATTATCATAATTGATGCGGCAATGCATGCTGATGAAGAAAGATACCTACTTGATTTAGGTTCGAATCAAGATGATTTGTGGGGAATTAATTTTTATCCGAACTTGGCAGGTGATGATTTTATCGAGTTTGATTCGATGATTAATTTACGTCCAAGAATGAATAATTTTTCCCGTAGTGTCGATGATGAAAATATACGAAATAAAATCAAAGCAATTGTTAATAAACTAATAAAGAAATGACGATCTACCATAAAAACTTGCAACCGCGTTGGAAAGAATTCTCGATTTATGAGCAAATGGCAAATATTGGTGCAGAGGTTGGCAGAGCTATTAATTGGCGTAAGAAAAAAAATCAAGAGATGAGTCAAATGGCTTTTTATCGTGCACTTGAATTGATTGACTTTACCGTCTGTGATAAAAAAAATAACATTCGTCTTCAGGAAATTTTACGAATAAGGGAAGTCTTGGTTGATGATTTTTTTGGTGACAATATTTATCAATCGTCTGATGATTGGTGGGAAAAGTATTTTTATTATTTCAATTTAGTTGCCCGAAATAACTCAAATGGATCTACTATCAGCTAAAAACAATCTTTTTATAAAAAAAAATTTGTGGGATTAACTTACACAAATTAGAAAATCCAGGATAAGGAGTTTGAAAATTGTATTTTTGAAAAATGCAGGGCAAAATTTTCTCTTTCCGAAGCCACTGCGTTGTTGAAAAGTCTTGATATTGAGTTGGATGATTAGGAAAAAAGTCCTTTTTTCAGTTCTTTCAAAGAAAATTCAACTTCAAAAGTGGTTCTATCTCCTACATTCACATATAATGATAGTCTGTTTGGGGTTTGTTTTTTAATTACTCCACCGCAAGAATAAATAACCCGCCTAAGGTCTGGATGTAATTCTTCTACTAATGGAACTCCATTTTTATCTAAAAAATCATCAGGAGTGAGGATTGGATCAGGAATAATTTTAACTTGATAATTATTGTTTTGACGCGTAAGTTTAGCTCGTCCAATATTGTAAATATATTTTTCCTTTCCTGCAATTTTTTGAAGAGATATTCCATGAACAATAAAAAGTGCTTCTGTAGGATTAATCCAAATCGGGGGCATAGTTGTGTGGTTTTTAGATATCAGAAGATCATTTTATGAAGGGTGATTGGTAGTTATGTATAATTAACTCATGGAGTTTAAAAAAGTCAACCCTGAAGAATACGGGGAATTACTTTATCAAATGGATATTGAGGCATTTAATCGTGACTTTGATTTTCCATCGACATCAGTCAAACTAACTTTGGGTTTTCTTAAGGGTTGCGAAGTGTATTTGGTTTATGAAAAAAATATTCTGGTTGGTCTTTTTACCCCGTAATCAGAAAATTCTCTCATCTGAACCTAGAGATGAATAGAGGTTAATCACGTAGTGATTGTCAAAATGCCCCGAGCGTAAGTTCGGGATTACGAGGTTTGCATATGAACATCAAGATGATGGGGTAGAGGTGAAACAAATAATTGTTTTACCAAAATACCAAGGAAAAGGTTTTGGAAAAGTTATCGTAAAAAAATTATTAGCGCTGGCTAAAGGTAATAATATTTACTTGCATACTCATCCAAAAAATATCGTAGCCATTATTTTATATCTTAAAAACGGTTTTGAAATTACTTCTTGGAAAGAAAATTATTATGGTGATGGCGAGCCTAGGTTGATTTTTCGGAGCAACAAATAACTTGGCGAAGAGAAGTATAGACGAAATTATTTAAAAATCTGATCTTTAAGTTTTCTTGCTTCGTTAAGCCAAAAATTTTGCCACTTTTTGTTTTCTAAAGGAACAATCATCCGTGGATAATCTTTTACTTTAGTGGCTTGTAAAAGTTGTTCGGTGATTTGCAATGGATCGACATATTTATCGAATTTTATTCGTGCGTCTTTAATTAGTTTATTAAATTGCCATTTTTTTAAATTTATTATTAAATACAAGTCAATAAAATCACGACTGCGTGGATTAGTAATAATTGTATCGGCTTTATTTACAGCGATATCAAATAGAGAATCAATTTTTATATTTTCCATGTTATTTGGTTTTTCTATTTGCTCAAAAGGGTAATAAGTGAATTCAGTTTTTAATATTTCGTCGTTAAAATGCAAAAAGAAAAGGTTTCTGTTGAAATGGTTTTGATAAACGATTTTTTTGAAATTTATTTTCTTCTTAATTTTTTTAAGAATAATTTCAACTCCTTTCGGATCAACTTCTTCAGAAGAAAAAAGGTCTAAATCTTCAGATAAACGATGATGTAAGTAATATTCGGAAAGTGCAGTGCCACCGGTTAAATAGAAATGTTTTTTTATATAGCTGTCTGCAAACAGCAATGTAAGAAGTTGTTGCTGTCGTTTGGTTAGGATTGTTTTTCCCATAAGAAAAAAGCTAAAGCGTCGCGTTTTTTGGGATCAATTTGTAGTTTATCCCAGTATTTTATCAAGAGTTTTTTATTAAGTTTTTCTCCATCTAACCCATAATCAATCAGTTGTTCCAACTTCCAAATAGTATATTTTTCAGGATCTTTCTTCAGTTCTGTTGTATCTGTAGACCAATTATACATATGAAGATATTATACCAAAAATCACGATGGGTCTGATGGGTCATGCGGGTTCAGAGTTAAATTCATAGAGTGTAGTTGATGAAAATAAATAATTCTATATAATAGTAAACAAATGAAAATCTTAATTATTGGTGGTTCGAGGTTTGTTGGTCCTCATGTTGTCTCCCTTCTTCTTAGAAAAAAACATAAACTTACTGTTTTTAATCGAGGAGGAATTAGTTCAAAATATCCTCAAGAAGTGCGTTTTGTTAAAGGAGATAGGGGACAAGGTTTTGATAAATTGAAAGAAAAGTTTGATATTGTTATTGATACTTGCGCTTATGTTGGGTCACAAACAAAAAAGGCAATAGAGGATTTAAAATTTGATTATTTTTTACATTTTGGAACGGTTGCCGCATATAAAAAAACCGAGATTTTTCCATTAACGGAAGAATCGCCAATTGGTGACTGGCCATCCTTTGGAGATTATGGGAAAGGTAAAGTTGAATGTGAAAAAGTTTTAGCAAAAAGTGGAATAAACTATGGAATAATTCGACCGGCATATATTCTTGGCCCAAAAAATTATTGTGACCGGGAAAACTTTATTTATTCTCGGATAAAAAAAGGAATCCCGTTAGTTCTTCCAGGGAACGGCCTTGGTGTTGCTCAGTTTGTGTTTGTCGATGAAGTGGCTCGGGCGATCGTTACATTAGCAGAAAATAGAATTCGGGGTGCGTTCAATGTTGCTGGAAATGAATCAATTACGTTAGTTGGATTGGTGGAAGAAATGGGTAAAATCGTTGGTAAAAAACCCATTATCACACTTAATCCTAAGGCAATTGGTAAAAACTTTAGAGAAGAAGAATTTCCTTTTGATAACGAAAATCTTATCGTTTCTAATAATAAGATTAAAAAATATGGAATTGATTTTATTCCTTTAATTGAGGGGTTGAAAAGAGACTACAAAAACTTTTATAAAAACACTATCTAATACGATGGTATTTTCTCAATCCATAATTTTGATTTATCATCAGGGTTCCCGTAATTGTAATTAACGCTAATTTCTTCATCTTTATTTATGTCTTTAATTGCAATGAATTCAATAAGACAATCTTTTTTTTCTTGTGATATGTGGCGTTAGGTGAATATGAATGATTATAAAGTGAACCAAACCCTAAGCAGATTGCAGCCTTATGATTTGTTTTATCATCTCCCCACATGAAGTAATAATTATGAAGTTCTGTTTTTCTTAAATCTGAGACTTCTTTCTCTTCTATCAAAATAATTGGGCATATTTCTATAACCTCATCTTTTTTTATATTTTGTGCTGCAAAAATACCTCTTCCCGCGTTTTTTATTTTTGAGTTACTAAGATATATCTTTGAAGACAAAACTAAATTCATACAAAGATTATATCAGAGGTTAGAGCCTTCGTTAAAGTACTAAAAACTAGAGCTAAGTTTATGCATGATTGATAGGACCTAGCTGGCTGTTTACGAAAATTAGTAGGTAATTATAGCAAGTTAGTCTGACCATATGTGAGGAAACAAAAAATGGGTGACTGACGGGATTTGCCCCAAACTACACTTACTTGCTCCCGAAGTCTATGTCTTCGCGTCGCAAGAGCGTGAGTTCGGGGTAAAAACCCGCAACAAAAAAATCAAGATGGGGTGAACGAGGGGATTTGAACCCCCAACCATTAGCTCCACAGGCTAATGCTCTACCAGGTTGAGCTACGTTCACCAACCATCTTGATTTTTAAGAAAACTCTTCATATTTTATCATATAGTAACCGCAAAACAAAATGTCATCCCCGTAAAGACGGGGATCTAGTCTATAATTACCTTATTTATAATGTATATTGTGTCTGGATTCCCTCCTACGAGGGAATGACAAAAACGGACATTTCGTTTTGCGTCAACTATATATACTTATATTTATGGTACAGCCTTTAGAAAAGAAAAAAGATTATTCACCAATGATTCTTAAACTAATTATTTTAGTTTGTCTTGTTGCCACGGGCTTTACTTTGGCAACCATCGCGAAAAAAACCATTCTGACAAAAACTCGACCTAATGTTTTAGGTGATAAAATTAAAAAGGAGTTAAATAAATCTGGACCAAATTTATTAGACGAAATTAACACCAATACTCAAGCGTGGGCAAATGAAATACTTGGCGTTGCCACAAAAACCATAAACAGAACTGCCAATCAGGCAACTGAATCGATTTCTGATTATGTTTTTGATAATACAGTTGGGAACTTACTTAAACAAATAGATAAGTTACCGGAAAAATAAAAAGAAGATATAAAGAGAAATGTATGTAAATAAAAAAAAGATTCAAGTTCAATTTGATTTAAGATTTATGATATAAGATTTAAGATTGCAATTTTTATTTAGTTTTGCTATCTTTATGACACTATGGAAATCAAATATTTCGGACACTCATCTTTTTTAATCAAATCAAAAGAAGCAAAATTAGTGACAGATCCATTTAACGAAAAAATGGTTGGATTACCGTTTCCAAAAATAGAGGCGGATATTGTTACAGTCTCACATAATCATGCCGATCACAGTCAGGTAGATAACATTAGTGGTAATCCTCTTGTCATTGACTGGCCGGGACAGTTTGAAAAAAAGGGAATACGGGTTTTTGGATTTCAATCATTTCATGATAAGCAAAAAGGGGTGGAACGTGGTGAAAACAATATTTATAAAATTGAAGTTGAGGGAATTTCTATTGTTCATTGTGGCGATCTTGGAGTGATGCCTGATGATAGTACGTTAGACGAAATTGGAGATGTTGGTGTATTAATGGTTCCAGTTGGGGGTAGGTTTACGCTTGACGCTAACGAAGCAATTGAGTTGATCAAAGAGCTTGAACCGTCAATTGTCATTCCAATGCACTACAATACTTCTAAACTCAATCAGGATAATTTTAAAGAATTAGTGGGAGTGGAAGAATTTTTGAAAAAAATTGGTCAAGAGTCAGTTCAATCAATAGATAAATTAATATTAAAAAAAGAAGATATTAGCGAAACGATGAGAGTTGTGGTAATGGAAATCAGTAATTAATTTAATTAACCTAATTGATCTAATTTCTAAACAAATCCCAATTCCCAATTGGAATTTGGTTATTGGACATTGATTAGGTCAATTAGATTGATTAGAAATTAGAAATCAATTATGGTGTCTTCATCAAATAATGTTAAAATTCCCCCTCAAGATCTTGATGCGGAAAAATCAGTTTTAGGTGCGGTGTTGTTAGACTCGGCTGCTATTAATACAGTGGCAGAGTTTTTACTTCCTGAACATTTTTATCTTCCTGAACATAGTCTTATCTATACTGCGATGATAACATTATTTGAGAAACAAAGTCCAATTGATGTTATCACTCTAAAAAACGAACTTCAACACGAAGGAAGTTTAAAAAAAGTCGGTGGAACTGCATATCTTTCTGATTTAATCAACACGGTTCCAAGCTCTGCTTATGTTGAACATTATGGACGGATAGTTAAAGATCAATATACAAAACGAAGATTAATCACTATGTCTTCACGAATCACTGAAAAAGCTTTTGCTGAAGATGGGGATGTAAAAATTCTACTTGATTCGGCAGAGACTGATATTTTTGCATTGTCTCAACAACATATGCATCGAGATTTTATTGAACTTAAATCAGTTTTAGCAGAAAGTTTTGAACGTCTTGAGGAGTTTATGAAAAGTGGTTCTGGGCTACGAGGTTTAACTACTGGATTTACCCAACTTGATAATAAGTTGGCAGGAATGCAGGATTCAAATTTACTGATTCTTGCCGCTCGTCCTGGAATTGGTAAAACAACTCTTGCATTGAATATGGCTCTCTACGTTGCCACAAAAGAAAAAAAGCCGGTTGGTTTCTTTTCTTTGGAAATGAGTAAGGAAGAGTTGGTTGACAGATTATTGGTTGGACAGGCAGATATTGATGCGTGGCGATTAAAAACCGGAAAACTTTCCGATGATGATTACAGCCGTTTAACCGAGGCAATGGGAGAGCTCTCTGAAGCGCCCATTTATATTGACGATACACCAGGAAGTACAATTATTGAGATGCGTACCAAAGCCCGGAAATTAAAGGTTGAACGCGATGTGAAATTAATTATTGTTGATTATCTGCAATTGGCTGACGCTGGAAAACGTTTTGATTCACGCGTTCAGGAGGTCTCGTTTGTGTCTCAGGGGTTGAAAAATTTAGCACGTGAATTAAAAATACCGGTTTTGGCAATTTCGCAGCTATCTCGCGCAGTAGAGCAGCGTGGTTCAAAAAAACCGCAGTTGGCAGATCTGCGCGAATCCGGAGCCATCGAACAGGACGCGGACGTGGTGATGTTTTTATATCAAGAGGATGATAATGAAGATTTACTTGATCAAAGCAAAAAACTAATTAAACTGTATATTGCGAAACACAGAAACGGTGCGACTGGTGAAATTGACTTAATGTTTAGGGGAGATCGGGTAAAATTTTATGGAACAGAAACACGAACCTAAACGAGTTGATCTTTTGAAAAATCTACAAATAACAGTTACCTTTGGCGCTAGGCGCTGATTTATAATTACATATTCAAAGTCAAAGGATGATAGATTCTATATATTTTTTTACTTCTTTTTGAAAAAAAAGTTTTAGTGTGTTAATTTGAGGTTTTAATTGCCCTGTTTTGTATATGAGTGGTTCATCAATAACATCATCAAGATAACTAAGACCTTTTAGAATAATCGTTGAGTCAACTGTTGGATACTTCGTTTTCGCAAATGAAAGTAATTGAGGGAGCGAATATGTTTTCATAATTTCGTATAGATCCACATAATCCTTTAATGCACAGCGTTGCATAATTGCGGATAATTTTATACAGGCGATGTCAGGGATTGATGCGATATTTATATATTCTGTCAACAATAATGAATTTATAAGTTTATATTCATATGTCATAAAACTTATTTTTATTTCTGAATACAAGTTTATTGATAGCGTATTTTTTTCAACTTGCGTTATGTTAAATGATTTACTACCAAAAATCGTTGACAAGCGCTGAACCATCTCATTGGCATTAAAAGAATGAGGTGAAAAAAAATCGAAATCAAGACTTTCTCTGTGTCCAATTTGAAGCGCAAGACCAGTGCCTCCGGCGAGATAAAACTCTTCTTTCAATGAAACAAAGAATGGAAGAATTTTCTTTCTTTTTTCAGACAATATCGATAGTTTAAGGTTTTTCATTTTTAGGAAATTCTTTTTTTGGGATTAATAGAAAGGATAGTCTTCCAGAGTGATAATGATTTTTTATTCCACTGAAAAAGAGGAATAGTATTGGCTACTTGTTCAACAGTGGCAAATCCATATTGTTTAAACAACCACTTAATTGCTTCCTCTGAACCAAAATTAAGAACTTGAGAAATGATGATTTTTTTATCTTTTTGAACATTAATTTCATTTAAATTATATGACCAAAGGACAGAATTTACTGATGGAGGCGTATGTGAAAGCATGTAAATATCATAGCAAATTTATATGGTATTTTTCTTAATTTATTTAATTATAATTGTTAAAACTTCTACTTGACAGGTAATAGTTTAAGCTTTACAATAATTTAACTTTTTAATATTGTAAGAACATCAATGAAGATTCTATTAGTTGAAGATGAAAAAAGGCTTTCTTATTTTATAAAAAAAGGCCTGATTGAACAGGGTTTTGCTGTGGATTCAGCATTTGATGGTGAAGAGGGTTTATATCTTGCAAAAGAAGAAACCTATGATGTTATCATTCTTGATGTGATGCTTCCCAAATTATCCGGAATTGAACTTTGTAAAAAACTCCGCGAACTAAAAAAAGAGACACCAGTGCTTATGTTGACTGCAAAAAGTGAAGTTGATGATAAAGTTGAAGGACTGAATTCCGGGGCTGATGACTATCTCACAAAACCGTTTGTATTTGCAGAACTCAAAGCGCGGATCAATGCACTTCTACGGAGAAGTTACCATCAAGTTACGAACAATCTTACAATCGATGATTTAGAAGTTGATCCTCTCAAGCATATAGTTAAGAGAAATGGAAAAATGATCAAATTGACTCCAAAAGAATTTGCTATTTTAGAACTACTGCTTCGACAAAAAAATGAAGTTGTTACCAGAACACAGGTTATAGAACATGTTTGGGATTATAATTTTGAAAGTCTTTCTAATGTAGTTGACGTGTTTATTGGAACACTGCGAAAAAAAATTGATAAAGGTTATAAAGTACCTCTTATCCATACTCTTCATGGAGTTGGATATATGGCAACAGACAAAAAACCTCAAACATGAAAAAAACAGAAAGCCTAAGATTTAAACTCTTTTTTTGGTATGTTGTGAGTCTCGCCTTGCTTGGTTTTTTTATCATTCTTACTGTACATATATATCAGTATAAATACAGCGCATATGTTCTTGGTATTTTATTTTTAATACTATCCGTAATAGGATTTATTACTATATATAAAATTACTCAATCAATTACAAACTTTTCTTTACAAATACGCCAAATATCAAGTAAAAATCTTGACAAACGGATTTTATCCATTAAAAGTGATGATGAAATAGGAAAATTAGCATTATCGTTTAACGAATTACTTAATCGACTTGATACAGCTTTCAAACGGGAACGTCAATTTATTGCCGATGTTGCTCATGAAATGAAAACTCCCATCACAACCCTTCGTAGTAGTTTTGAGGTAACGTTGCAAAAAGAACGATTAAATGACGAATATAAAAAAATTATTAAAGACTCTATTATTGAAACAGATCGGTTAACAACAACATTGAGAGATGTATTGAATCTTGCCTGGTCGGAAGTACCAAATGAAAATATGAGAAACATGTTTGATTTATCCGAATTAATAAATGAAATGTCAGAAATCGCACAAAAATTAGCTATAAAAAAACAAATTACTGTTATTAACTCGATTACTCCCCATATACAAATGTTAGGTTTTAGAGAGCGTTTGGGAAGAGCGATATTAAATATCATTGACAATGCAATAAAATACACTTCTTATAACGGGAAAATTCATATCTCTTTAATAAGGGAATATAATAATGCCCTTATTATCATTAAAGATAATG
>Ga0210039_1001524_pt1 | contig 21154 bp, 18 predicted proteins | sample CryGeyCG2114_250_3_FD_185460 | JGI IMG/M metagenome (GOLD analysis project Ga0210039, IMG submission 185460) | Groundwater microbial communities from aquifer - Crystal Geyser CG17_big_fil_post_rev_8/21/14_2.50 (SPAdes) (version 2) | ecosystem: Environmental > Aquatic > Deep subsurface >...
CCCTGGGCAACGTCGGCAAGAGTGGTGGTGGCACCAACATTTTCCGCGGCCACGACAACGTGCAGGGCGCAACCGACGTTGGCCCCAACCCTGATTCGCTGCCCGGTTATTACGGCATTGCCGCCGGTTCGTGGAAGCATTACGCCAAGGTCTGGGGTGTGGATTACGACTGGATTGCCAAGCAGTTTGCCAGCCCCGCCATGATGACCAAGCCCGGTATCACGGTGTCGCGCTGGATCGACGGCGTGCTCGAAAACAACGAACTGATCGACCAAGACAGCAACCTGCGCGGCGTGTTCTATTGGGGCCACGCGCCAAACTCACAAACCCGTGGTCTGGAAATGAAGCGTGCCATGGACAAGCTTGATTTGCTGGTGGTGGTCGACCCGTATCCGTCTGCCACCGCGGCCATGGCCGCCATGCCGGGCAAGCCTGAAGACTTGAACCCGAACCGCGCGGTGTACCTGCTGCCGGCTTGTACCCAGTTCGAAACCAGTGGTTCGGTCACGGCTTCCAACCGCTCAATCCAGTGGCGGGAAAAAGTGATTGAGCCGCTATGGGAGTCCCGCTCAGACCACATGATCATGCAGCAGTTTGCCGACAAGCTGGGCTTTGGCAAAGAGCTGTCGGTCAACTACAAAATGCAAAAGGTTAATGGCATGGACGAGCCCACGCCCGAGAGCATTTTGAGCGAAATCAACACCGCCACCTGGACCATCGGCTACACCGGCCAGAGCCCGGAGCGCCTGAAAGCGCACATGCGCAACATGGCTGCGTTTGACATCAAGACGCTGCGCTGCAAGGGCACGGTCAAAGACAAGGAAACCGGCTACGACATGACCGGCGATTACTTTGGCTTGCCCTGGCCCTGTTATGGCACACCTGAGCTGAAGCACCCGGGTTCACCCAACTTGTACGACACCAGCAAACACGTGATGGATGGTGGCGGCAACTTCCGCGCCAACTTTGGTGTGGAAAAAGATGGTGTCAATCTGCTGGCTGAAGACGGCTCACACTCGCTCGGTGCGGAGATCACCACCGGTTACCCCGAGTTTGACCACGTGCTGCTCAAAAAGCTGGGCTGGTGGACGGATTTGACCGAAGCCGAGCAAAAAGCCGCCGAGGGCAAAAACTGGAAGACCGACCTGTCTGGTGGCATCCAGCGCGTGGTGCTCAAGGTGCACGGCTGCCATGTGTTTGGCAATGCCAAGGCACGTGCGGTGGTGTGGAACTTTCCTGACGCCATCCCCAAACACCGCGAGCCGCTGTATGGTATTCGGCCTGACCTGGTCGCCAAGTATCCCAGCCACGACGACAAGAAAGCCTTCTGGCGCTTGCCCACGCTGTACAAGACGATTCAGGACAAGAACGTCGCCGACAAGGTGCACGAGAAGTTCCCGTTCATCATGACCTCAGGTCGCTTGACCGAGTACGAAGGCGGTGGTGAAGAAACCCGCTCCAACCCCTGGCTGGCCGAGCTGCAACAAGAGATGTTCATCGAGATCAACCCCAAGGTGGCAGCAGAGAAGGGCATTCGCAATGGCGAGCGTGCCTGGGTCTCCACGCCTACCGGTGCGCGCCTGAATGTGCAGGCGCTGGTGACCCCTCGGGTGGGGCCAGACACGGTGTTCATGCCGTTCCACTTTTCTGGCCGTTGGCAAGGCGCTGATATGCTGGCGTATTACCCCACCGGTGCAGCACCCGTGGTGCGTGGTGAGGCGATCAACACGTCAACGACGTATGGCTACGACAGCGTGACCATGATGCAAGAAACCAAGACAACTGTCTGCAACATCGAAAAAGCCTGATGCGGCTACTGCGCGAATCCCAGGCGTTGTTGGATTTACACACCTGGAATTCGCTCGCTACGCCGCTAAAACCACTGATTTGAGGAGTTAAAAATGGCAAGAATGAAATTTGTTTGCGATGCAGAGCGTTGTATTGAATGCAACGGTTGCGTCACCGCCTGCAAGAACGAGCACGAAGTGCCCTGGGGTGTGAACCGCCGCCGCGTGGTCACGCTCAACGACGGTGTGCCGGGTGAAAAATCGATCTCGGTGGCCTGCATGCATTGCAGCGATGCGCCCTGCATGGCGGTGTGCCCGGTGAACTGTTTCTACCGCACCGACGAAGGCGTGGTGCTGCACGACAAAGACGTGTGCATCGGCTGCGGCTATTGCTCTTATGCCTGCCCTTTTGGCGCGCCACAGTTCCCCAGCCAAGGCACGTTTGGCGTGCGCGGCAAGATGGATAAGTGCACCTTCTGCGCCGGTGGCCCGGAAGAAAACGGCAGCCAGGCCGAGTTTGAAAAATATGGCCGCAACCGCCTGGCCGAAGGCAAACTGCCCGCTTGCGCTGAAATGTGTTCAACCAAAGCGCTCATCGCTGGCGACGGCGACGTGGTGGCCGACATCTTCCGCAACCGCGTGCTGCGCCGTGGCAAAGGCGCTGAAGTTTGGGGATGGGGCACCGCCTACGGTTCCAAACAAGCCGGTCAACCTGCCGCTGAAGGAGTCAAGTCATGAAACGCACACTCTTTGTTCTCTCGATCGCAGTCGTTCTGAGTGCCTGTGGTGACAAGCCGCAGGAACTGCAAACCAACAAGCACGACGCGCCGGCCTACACAGGCACCGGCAAGGCGTTTGTCAACGCCGACTGGAAAGCCGGCGACAAGGGCAGCTGGGAGTCGCATTTGAAGGCGCGCAGCCAGTACGGCATGAACGACTACACCCGCATGAACTGAGCTGGAGGCCCTATGAAAAAAGCCTTTCCAAATGCCGCTGCGGTGCTTGCAGCCTTGCTGCTGTGCGGCGCGACCGCCTGGGCGCAAACTGCACCGGCAGCTGAATCTGCACCGGCGCCCGCGATGCCGGGCATCCAGAGCATGAACATTGCCGACGTCAAGCCCGACGCCAGCACGGAGCCCGGCTACGCAGCTCAGACCAATGGCGAGCGTGCCCGGGTGCAGCCCGGCAACAACGCGCCCATGTGGCGGCAGGTGGGCTCGGGTGTGGCTGGTTTCAGCAGCTTGCCCAAATCCCAGGCGCCTGAGGCTGGCGTATTGATCCAGCCGTTTGTGCAGTACCCCGGTTCCCGCGTGACCAACGCCGGCGAAGCCTGGCGGCAGGTGCGTAACAACTGGATCATTCCCTACGGCGGATCGTTGTTGCTGATCGTGTTGGTGGCGATTGGGGTGTTCCACTGGCGCATTGGACCGATGGTCGCGCATGAGGTCTACACCGGGCGCAAGGTTGAGCGCTTCACGCCGTTTGAGCGTTCGGCGCACTGGACGAATGCGATCGCGTTCAGCATTTTGGCCATCTCTGGCATTGTGATGGCGTTTGGCCAGTTTTTCCTGGAGCCGATGCTGGGCAAGACGCTGTTTGGCTGGTTGGCTTATGCGCTGAAAAACGCGCACAACTTTGCCGGACCGCTGTTCGCTGTTTCGCTGCTGGTGGTGATCATCACTTTCATGCGCGACAACCTGCCGGCCAAGGGCGACCTGGAATGGTTTCTCAAAGGCGGCGGCTTGATCGAGGGCAAAGAAATCAAGTCCGGTCGTTTCAACGGCGGCGAAAAAGTCACCTACTGGGGCGGTGTGTTTGTGCTGGGCCTGATCGCCGTGTTGACCGGTTTGTTCCTGAACCATTTGCTGCCGGTGTTTGATTACAGCCGCGCCAACATGCAAGTCGCGTTGATGGTGCACGCTGTGTCCAACGTCGGCATGATTTGCATGTTCATGGGCCACATTTACATGGGTACGCTGGGTACCAAGGACGCGTATGAGGGCATGCGTACCGGCTACGTTGATGAGGGCTGGGCCAAGGCCCACCACGAGTTGTGGTACGACGACATCAAGGCCGGCCGCATCCCGGCGCAGCGTGCCAACGTGGCTCCCGCGGCTGCGGCTGGCAAGCCCGTTCAGGTTTAACGAGATTGGAGACACGTTGATGAAAACATCCCTGAAAACACTGTGCCTGAGCGCTGCGTTGGCTTGCGTGGCCTCGGCCGCGCTGGCCAAACTGCCCGCACTGTCCGACGAAGCCAAGGCCAAGACCGCTGAAGCTGCTGCCAAGACCGCCTGGACGGGCAAAGTCAACGCCTTCAAACTGTGCAAGACGCAGGACCAAGTGGTAGCGCATTACAGGAAAGCGACGGGCAAAGCGGCTGCACCGGCAGGCGCTTGCGCTGACCCAGGCCCCCTTGTTTACACGCCAAATACGGCTGCAGCCCCCGCTGCGACTGCGCCGGCAGCTCCTGCGGCTGTAGCAGAAGCCAAGAAGCCGTAAACACGTTGTTGCCCCGTCTGACCCAAGCCCACGCGCCGCTGACGCGCGAGGTCAGCGCCGTCAACGAGCTCGGCGATGTTGACACGGTTTCCATTCCCGCTGAACGTGCGCTGACGGTGTACGTGGACAAGCGCGAGCTGGTCACGCTGATGACGCTGGGCGCACACCCCGAACTGCTGGTGCTGGGTTTTTTGCGCAACCAGCGCTTGGTGGCCAGCGTTGACGAGGTGGACTCGATCACCGTCGATTGGGACGTCGGCGCAGCCGCGGTCAAAACCCGCCAGGGTATTTCCAACATCGAAGCGCGTACCGCCAAACGGGTGGTCACTACCGGCTGCGGTCAAGGCAGCGTGTTTGGCGACCTGATGGCCGAAGTCGACCAGATCAAGTTGCCGCCGGCCACGCTCACGCAAGCGCAACTCTATGGCATTGTCAACGCGATTCGGTTGAAAGAAACCACCTACAAGTCGTCTGGCTCGGTGCACGGCTGCGCCTTGTTTCGTGGAGAAGAGCTGCTGGTGTTTGTTGAAGATGTAGGGCGACACAACGCGCTCGACACCATCGCCGGCTGGATGTGGATGAACCCGCAGGTGGGGGGCACCGGCGCCGACAAGGTCTTCTACACCACTGGTCGCCTCACCAGCGAGATGGTCATCAAGTCGGCGCAGATGGGTGTGCCGATGGTGGTGTCACGCAGCGGCATCACCCAGATGGGGCTGGATGTGGCCCAGCAGTTGGGCTTGTGCGCCATTGGCCGGGCCACCAACAAGCGTTTTCTGTGCTATAGCGCCGCGCATCGCCTGAAGTTGCAGACGGAACTGTTGGCTTGACAAACCCTGGGCCACACCGGGTTTGCGCGGCTGTAGCGTCAATAGTTGCGCATCAGCACGTACAGCGCCGTGCCCGTCAAAATACTCAACAGCGCCTGCCGACGCCACCCTTGGAGCACTGTCACGGTTGCAACCGCAGTGAGTTCAGCCCAGGGGCCAGACGGGTTGTCACGCGCGCTACCCACCAGCGTGTGCAATAGCAGCAGCGTCATGATGGCCAGCGGCAAAAAACGCCCCAGGCGCTGAACCAGCGGGTGACTTTGAAGAAATCGCGCCGCCAAAAACGGCAGCGCGCGCAAGCCAAAGGTTACCGCTGCCATGGCACCCAGCGCCCCCAGCGCATACGTTGTGTCGATCATGTACGATCCTTGGCTGCCGGCGCAGGGTGGCCAGACACATTGTGGTTTTCTGGTGCTGGCTTGGTCTCGGGCAGGGCCAAAGCGGTGAGCACGCACAAGCCAATGGCCACCAACAAGGCCTGTTGCGGCAGCACCGCCAACGCGACGCCGTAGCTGACCACAGCCACCCACAGCGGGGCGGTGCTGTGCGCACTGCGCCATTGCTCCACAGCCAGCACCGCAAACAGCGCCGCCAGGGCAAAGTCCAACCCGACCCAGCCAACTTGCGCCTGGGCACCAATTACTGCACCCAGCAACGTGCCCAGCAGCCACCAGCCCTGGTTGAGCAACGCTACGCCCACCATCTGGCGCGCAGGCGTGTCCGCGGGCAGCGTGGTCAGCACCGAATAGGTTTCGTCGGTCAGCGCAAACACCAGGTACCAACGTGCCCAGGGCTGCGCGGGCAGTTTGTGCAGCAGCGACAGGCCGTAAAAAATATGGCGCAGATTCACCACCAGCGTGGCCAGCGCGATGGTTGCCAACGGCAGTCCGGCGGCCAGCATAGGCACCATCATGAACTGCGCGGCACCAGCAAAAACGACGCTGCTGGCCACCACAGCCAGCCACCATGGCGCACCCGCCTGCACAAACAAAAAACCAAATACCGTGCCCAGCGGGATGTAGCCCATGGCCACCGGAACAGACAGCACAAGTGCCGATAAGTGGCGGGTTTGCGGAGCTGGTGTCGGTGCGAGGGTGGGCGGTGGCGGTTGCATGTGAAGTCCGCGTCAAGGCTTGCGCGCCAGGACTTGCGCTTCCAGTGCCAGACCGATGCGCGGCTGGCGCGGCACATTTGGGTTTGGCTTGATCGGTTCGCGCGTGGCGCAGGCCACCAGCAGGCTGGTGGCCGACAGCGTCAGAGTTCGATGGTGCATGATGGTGAGGTCAACGGGCAGGAGGTGATTGTCGCTTGGGTTCGGCGTCTTGCGGCGAGGTAGTGGGCGTAAGCTCATGTTACGGCGGCTGATGAATCAGTCTGGCGATGCGCTTTGCTACGTGTCCTGCGCCTGCTACGCGGTCTCCCCCTTGACCTCGGCAAACCGCATCGCCAGACCAATCGCTCATGCGCATGACCCAGTCGCCGTGCCGGGTTCAACGTGATGCCTTGATTCGACCCAGATAATGAACACTATTCCATTTTGGAGACCATGATGACCTTCGCTTGTTACTGCCAGATGTGCGTATGAAAGCCGTTTGCGTTTACTGTGGCTCCAGCCCCGGGCGACTGGACGCTTATGCTGAAGGCGCGCGCGCCCTGGCCCGTGCACTGGTTGAACACAATCTTGGCCTGGTCTATGGCGGCGCCAGCATCGGTTTGATGGGTCTGGTCGCCGACACCGTGCTGGCGCTGGGCGGCCGCGCTGTGGGCGTGATTCCGAAAGCGCTGGCGCGCAAAGAGGTGGCGCACGCAGGCTTGACTGAACTGCACGTTACCCAGTCGATGCACGAGCGCAAGACGCTGATGGCCGAGCTCTCGGACGGCTTTATCGCCTTGCCAGGCGGCATCGGCACGTTTGAGGAGTTGTTCGAAATCTGGACCTGGGCGCAACTGGGCATGCACGCCAAGCCAGTGGGCTTGCTGAACGTGGCGGGTTATTACAACGCATTGATCACGTTTCTGGACCACGCCACGCAGGAGCAATTCATGAAACCGGCGCAGCGCGCGCTGTTGATGGTCGAGCGCGACCCCGCCCTCTTGCTCGACCGCTTTGCCGCGCACAAGGCCGCCGTTGGTAAGCAGTGGCTGGCCTCGAATGAAACCTGAGGTGCCTGATTTGTTATAACAAATCGACCTCTAGCCCTTATTTAATAAGAGCAAGCAGCTATAAAAATAATGGCAATATCATCCCATCAGGGCCACTGACTTGACCAGCGCAAACACGCATTGCCCGTTGTACAAGGCCAGCGCGTTGCACGAATAGCGGGTGATTTCTGCCAGCAGCTGCTGTCCGTCGGCCAGTTGGCAGATAACGGTGACGCGCTCACGGCCGCGGTCGTGCATGGCCACAATGGTCGCGGGCAGCTGGTTCAAAATGCTCAAACCTTGGGGTTGAACCGTTGCCAGACTCACATCACGCGCGAGCACGCGCAAGCGGGTGGCCGACGGATTGGCATCGTTGGGCAGGCTCAGGTGCAGGCGCAGTTGGACGTTGCCAAAGTGACGCAGTCCGTCGGCATCGGCGGCGCTGAGCTGGCCGTGCAGCACGCTGACCGGGCCTTCTTCGGCAAACAGAGGCGAATCGGGCCGCGCCAGCGCTTCCTGCAGGGGCTCAATGCGTGCAATGTGGCCGTCCACCATGAACACCACCCGATCGGCCAGGCGTTCTACCTCTTGCGGCGCGTGGGTGATGAACAGCATCGGTAAACCGGTTTCGCGCGCCAGCCGGTCGATCAGCGCCAGCAGCTCGGCCTTGGCCTGCCAGTCCAGCGCGCTCAGGGGTTCGTCCAGGCACAGCAGGCGCGGCTGCGCCAACAGCGCACGGCCAATCGCCACGCGCTGGCGCTGGCCGCCCGAGAGCGTCGTGACGGGTTGGTCTAACAGTGCGTTGACGCCCACTCGATCTGCGCAAACAGCTATTTTATTAAGAGCGTCGGAAGGACTGATACCGGGCACCCGTCGTGCTGCAAAAGCCAGGTTGCCACGCGCCGTAAGGTGCGGAAACAGTGCGGCGTCCTGAAACACAAAGCCGATGTCGCGCTGCGATGCGGGCAAACGCCAGCGTCCGTCTTGCCAGCGTTCGCCTTTGAAGTGCAGGCTGCCGCGCGCGGCCTGATCCAGCCCGGCGATGGCGCGCAACAGCGTGCTCTTGCCGCAACCCGACTTGCCGAACAGCACGCTGATGCCTTGTGCGGGCAGGGCAAACGGGCCGCTGCGCAGTTCAAACTGGCCTTGCCGCAGGGTGAGATCGCCTTCGAGCATGGAGGCAGCGCTCAGCGCAGTTGCAGCGGGCGCAGCACCCGCCGGTTGATGCTGTAAAACGCCAGCAGCGTCAGGAACGAAAAGCCCAGCAGAATGAATGAGAGGCGGTGCGCTGCGCCGTAGTCCAGTGCCTGCGTGTAGTCGTAAATGGCAATCGACACCACCCGGGTTTCACCGGGCAGGCTGCCACCGAGCATGGCGATCACGCCAAATTCGCCCACGGTGTGGGCAAAGGTGATGACCACGGCGGTCAGGATGCCACTGCGCGAGAGCGGCAGCACCAGGTTGAAAAACCGGTCCAACGCACCGGCGCGCAGCGTGGCGGCAGCATCCAGCAAGCGGAGGTCAATGGCGGCAAAAGCCTCGCGCAGCGGCTGCACCGTGAACGGCATGGAGTAAATCACCGAGCCGATCAAGATGCCCCAAAAGCTGAACGCCAGGTGGTGCAGGCCGAGTGCTTCCAGCGTGCCGCCCACGGCGCCCTGAGGACCTAGCACGATCAGCAAATAAAAGCCAATCACCGTGGGCGGCAGCACCAGCGGCAGCGACACCAACGCCGCCACCGGGTTGGCCAGACGACTACCCGAGCGCGCCAGCCACCAGGCCAGCGGGGCGCAGAGGATGAGCAAAATGACAGTGGTCAGGCCGGCCAATTTGGCAGTGAGCCAGATGGCTTGCCATTCGCTGGGGGTCAGGCTGGTCATGCGGGTGTGAAGGCGTTGGGGTAAAGGTGGGTGATGGCGCCAAAAAACGTCGAATCAAGCCGCGAGTTTACTGAGCCACCCCGCCGGGCAGCACAAAGCCGTAGCGTGTCATGACCTGGCGTGCCTCTGGGGTGCGCATGAACTGCGCGAAGGCACGGGCGGCGGCGTTGTTTTGACCATAGGCGGTCACCGCGTAGGACTGCTCCAGCGGCTGGTGAAAGTCAGCCGGAATCAGGGTGTAGCCGCCTTTGGATTGGAGTGCAGTGTTGACCGCCAGCGACAGGGCGATGATGCCGATCTCGGCGGCTTGCCGGTCAATGAGCTGCGCGGTGTGCGCGATGTTTTCGCCAAACACCAGCTTGCCCTGCACCTTGGGCCACATGCCGCTGTGCTCCAGCGCTTCTTTGGCGCGCGCGCCGTAGGGGGCGTGGTCCGGGGCGGCGATGGCGATGTGGCGAAACTCGGGTTTATCCAGGTCTTTGAGGGTGAGCCGGGTGGCATCAACCTTGGCGCTCCACAGCACGATGCGGCCAAAGGCATAAGTGGTGACGGGCGCGATGGCCTTGCCGCTGGTCAGCAGTTTTTTCGGCAGCGCCACATCGGCAGAAAAGAAGATGTCAAACGGCGCGCCGTTCTCCAGCTGCTGCATGAACTTGCCCGAAGAGCCCAGCACCAGCGCCAGTTTGTGCGGGGCTTGTGCTTTTTCAAACAAAGGCTGCAGCTCGGCAAAAGCGTAGCGCAAGTCGGCGGCAGCGGCCACACGGGCAGTGTCGGCCTGCGCTGCCGTGGTCAGGGTAGCGAGGGCGATGGCGGCGAGCCAGCGTTGATGAATCAGCATGGTGCTGCGTTTGACATGTGTGGGACGCAATTCAGTCCTTGTGCCCGAGCTTGCGGTACAGCGTGGCGCGGCTGATGCCCAGCGCTTGCGCGGCTTCGGTCACGTTACCACCGGCTTGCTCCATCGCCTGACGGATCATCGAGGCCTGCATTTGCCGGATCGGTACGCCACTGTTTTGCCGCGTTGCCGGTTGGCGCGCGCCGACATCTTGGGTGGTGCGTGTGGCCAGCGCGCGCAGGCGCAGGCCGTTGCACAGCGCCACATCCAGCGTGGCATCGCTGCGCCGGGCAGCGTCAAACAGCGCCTGGTAGGGCAACCCAAAGAGATCGTTGGCGTGCACGCCTGGGTGCAGGCCGGGCACGATTTGCCGTGCCACGGTGTTGGCCCCGCTGACAAAGCCGTCGGCATCCAATCCCAAGAGTGCGTCAGCGGTACTGCCTAGCCCATGGCCGGGCCAGTTCAGGCGCAGCAGCAGCTTGTGCTGGGTTGAGAGCACCAGCGCGTTCTCGATCTGTGCGGCCGACTGCATCACCAGGTGTTTGAGCTCGGTGCGCTCGGGCACGTCCACGCCAGTCAGGTCGAGCATGCCCATGCAGCTGCCTTCGGGGTCAAACAGCGGCGCACCGGCGCAGGTGTAGTGACCGTTGTCCAGCAGGAAATGCTCGCCGCGGTGCAGCCAGACCGGTTGTTGCTCGGCCAGCGCCGTGCCGATGGCGGTGGTACCGATGGCGCGCTCGGACAAGTCGGTACCCACACGCGTGATCAGGCTGGCGCGCAGGTCGCGGGCATCAATAGGGCCGCTGGTGTCAAGTACCACCCCGTCGGCATTGGTCAGGATGGCAAAGTAGCCGGTGTTGGCGATGGCTTTGCCCAAGCCTTGCATGATGCCTTTGGCCGACTGCAACAGGCGCTGGTTGGCCTCTTGTGTTTGCGCGCGCCGCGCCGGACTGATCACGTCAAACTGCACACGCTGGCCTGGCTCCAGACCGAGCTGCAGGCAGCGCTGCCACGAGCGCTCAACCCACGGCGCGGTCAGGCCCGAGGCTGTCGCCGTGCGCTCTTGCAGTACCTGCTGGCGCGCAGCGGCGATCGAGCGCGCGCGGTGCTGCGCGAACTCGGTGGGCATCAAAGAAGATGAAAAGGGCGGAGACACGGGCGGGGTTGGTGCAACAATCAATGCCGGCATTATGACCAAGTTGCCCATTTTTTGGGGCACACCCATGCACTTGAACACCACCACCATCGGTCAGGCACCGCGCCGCGTCAAAGCTGCTTTCATGTGGCCGTTTGCCATGGTGCTGGCGGCCATTTTGCTGGCGTTTGCCATTGCCGCGTATTTGCTGGAAGGGCGCGTGCGCGACCAGGCGCTGGCCGAACGCGTGGTGGCGGTGCGCACGCTGCTGACGCAAAAAATTGCCAAAGACGCCGACCTGATGCAGGCCACGCTGCACGCGCTCATGGCCAACCGCAGCGTGCAAGCCGCACTGATCCGCCAGGACCGGGATGCATTGCTGCGAGAGGTGTCGCCTTTGTTTGCCACCTTGCGCGACCAGCATCGCATGACACACCTGTATTTCAACAACCCGGCGCTGGTCAACGTAGCGCGCTTGCACAGCCCGGCGAATTTTGGTGATGTGATCACGCGCCTGTCGGCCACCCGCGCACGCGAGACAGGTCAGGCCGTGCACGGGCTTGAACTCGGCCCGCTGGGTACCTTGACGCTGCGCCTGGTGCTGCCGTGGCAGGTGGATGGGCGCGTCATTGGCTACCTTGAGATGGGTGAAGAAATTGGCTATGCGGTGGATGAACTGCACGACAGTCTGGCTGTGGATGCATTTGTACTGGTGGACAAAAAGTTCATCCTGCACCGGCAGTGGCAGTACGGGCTGGCGTTGTTCAAACGGGCGGGGCAGTGGGAGCAGTTTGACAACCGCGTGCTGGTGGCGCAAACCGCGCCACACATGCCGCTTGAAATCACCGCCGAGGTGCTGGAGCGTTTGCGCGGTGGTGCCAGCGAGGTGATTATTTCGCGTGGAAAAGCGCTGCACCTGGCGATGCTGCCCCTGCTGGATGTGGGCGCGCAGCGCATTGGCGACCTGGTGGTGATGCGTGACATTGACGCTTTGCAACAAGCTTTTCTGCGTTCCATGCTGTCGGTCATTGGCCTGAGCCTGGCCGCCGGGCTGGGCGTGTTGGCCCTGTTTTATGTGGCGTTGGGCCGGGTCGATCGCGACTACCAGCGTCAGCACGATCTGGAACATCAGCTGCTGCGCCTGGGCAACGAGCACCAGCGCATCGTTCAGCTTGAAAAAATGTCGGCGCTGGGCACCTTGGTGGGCGAGATTGCGCACCAGCTCAACAACCCGTTGGTGGGCGTGGTCAACCTGGCGCAGCTGGCACAGCGCGAGGCCGATGACCCGGCACGCGTACGCGCGCTATTGGCCGAAATCCGTCGCGCTGGTAGCGACTGCCACGCGCTGATCACGTCAATGCTGCGCTTTGCCAAGGTGTCGGGGTTTGAGAGCCACCCGGTGGCTATGGCGCAGGTGATTGACGAGACGGTGTTGCTCTACCGGCAAACTGAAAAACACCAAAGCCCGGTGAACGTGCGCCTGCCCGAGTCCCCGGTGGTGCTGACCGTAGACCCGATATTGATCCGCCACGCGTTGTTCAACTTGTTGATGAATGCGGCGCAGGCGTCGACGAACGACACCGCGATCACGGTCACTTTTTGCGCGGGTGCCCACCAGCAAACCGGCGCACCCGGCTGGTTGCTGGTGGTGACGGACCAGGGCCGTGGCATGGCGGCCGATGTGCTGGCGAAAATCTTTACGCCGTTTTTTACCACCCGCAAAGACGGCACCGGCCTGGGGCTGCCGGTGGTGCAGCATGTGGCCTTGTTGCACGGCGGCTATGTGACGGTGACCAGCGAGAGCGGCCGTGGCACAGAATTTGCGATCTGGCTGCCAGACACAGCGCAAACACCGACCATGCCCTCTATTTCTTTACCGGTAAGTCCAAGCGAACATGCTGCCTGACATTCTGGTGGTCGACGATGACCACTACACCCGCACCCTGATTGACCAACTGATGCGCAAAACGGCGCATGTGCATCTGGCCGACAGTGGGCAAGCCGCGCGTGCGCTGTTTGCCGCGCATGATTTCAACCTGGTGCTGATGGATCAGCGCTTGCCGCAAGACAACGGACTGGATTTGTTGCGCGAATTCCGGGCGCAAAAGCCGCGCATGCTGGCCATTTTGATGACCGGCTACGCCGACGTGCGCGACGCAGTTGCTGCCGTGCGCGAGGGGCTGTTTGACTACCTGACCAAGCCTTTTGATGACCTGGAAGCGCTGGAAGCCGTCATTGGCAAGGCGCTGGAATTTGATGCCGCCTACCGTGAAATTGACAGCCTGCGCCAGCGCCTGGGTGCTGAACATGATGCGCCTGTGTTGGTGGGTCAGTCGCCGGTGATGGAGCGCTTGCTAGCGCAATTGCGCCAGGTGGCCGGGCTCGATACCACCGTGCTGCTTGAGGGTGAAAGCGGCACCGGCAAAGATGTTTGCGCGCGGCTGATTCACCGTTGGAGCCAGCGCGCCGATAAGCCGTTCCTGGAGGTCAATTGCGGCGGGTTGCCCGAGTCGTTGCTGGAGAGCCTGCTGTTTGGTTACGACAAGGGTGCCTTCACCGGCGCGAGCCAGTCGACGCCGGGTTATTTTGAAAAGGCCGACGGTGGCAATTTGTTCCTGGACGAAATTGCCGACATGAGCCCCAAGCTGCAAAGCAGCCTGCTGCGCGTGCTGCAAAACCACAGCTTCAGCCGCATTGGCAGTACACACATTCGCAACACCGACTTCCGCCTGATTTGTGCCACCAACCGCAGTCTGGCCGCCGAGGTGAAGGCCGGGCGCTTTCGCGAAGACCTGTATTACCGCATCAACGTGGTGGCCCTGACCTTGCCACCGCTGCGCGAGCGCAAGGGTGACGTACTGCGCCTGGCATTACACTTTATTGATAGCTACAACACCAAGTTTGACAAGGTTTGTGGGCCGTTGACGCCCGCTGCGGTACAGGCGCTGGATGCGCAGCCGTGGCCTGGCAATGTACGCGAATTGCAGCATTGCATCGAGCGCGTGGTGGCGCTGCAGCCCGACGGGCCAATTGATGTTTCGCACCTGCAACTGGTCTGTGAAAGCCCGGCGCCGACGGTGTTGGCCAAGCCTGGCGCGGCCGATAACGCCTCGCTGGCTTACCAGGACGCGCGCGCCGTGTTTGAGCGCGATTACCTCAAGCGGCTGCTGGAGGCAGCCAACGGCAACATGTCAGAGGCCGCGCGCTTGAGCGGCTCGCCACGGCAGAACCTCTATGTGCGCATGAAGCGTTGGGGGCTGGAGGTTAATCCGTGAACGTGGGCTGTCAATGTGTCACTCAAAATTGTCAACTGTCATCATTTGGTGACAGTTTCATTGCCGGCAACTCGGTCATTTTGCTGCTTTTGGCAGGGCGCAAGGATAAATTCGCGTGGCACAAAAATTGCGGTCTGGCAACGTGTTTTTTTAACGAAACGAGGTCATGATGAGAATTAAATTTGTTCAACGAGGCCTGATGGCAGCGCTGGGTGCGCTGACATTGGCGGGCTGCATGCAGCCGGGTGGCCAGTTGGCCGCCACCGCGCCGGTCAAAGGCGTGGTTGAAAACGGCAGTGAAGACCGCTTCCAGAAAATTCCGGGGGCCACCGTCTGGCTGATCCCGGCAGCCGACGTGGCGGCCATGGCCAAAACGCCGATTGAGGTCAAGAAAGACGCCAAAAACGACGAGCCGCTGGAGGACAACCTCAACGCCAACCGCGACCGTTACCTGAAAGCCAAAACCAACGCCAATGGCGAGTTTGACTTCTCCAGCGTGCCTGGAGGCAACTATTTTGTGTATGTGGAACCAGCGGACGGCTCGCATCTGCCCGGCGGCTCGCTGACGCGCAAAGCGCTCAGCACCACCGAGCTGGCCGCCAAACCAGTCCGCGTCAAGGTCTCGGGCAACATACCGGCAGACGCGACCTATGTTGGCACGTCAGCCTGTCTGAAGTGCCATGACGACAAAGAGCACTTCAAGCAAACCATGCACCGCCTGGGCATCACTGTGGTGGGCAAGGCCAGCGGCTTGCAGGATTTTTCGCGCTTTCCTCAAATCAATAAAGGTTTGGACAAGTTGTCTGCTGGCACCAAGTTCTGGTTTTACGGCTTTGACGGCAAGCGCTCGTTTGACAAATACCTGATCAGCACCAAGGCACCAGCCGACCTGGCCAGCGCCAGCTATACCGCGACCTTCTTCAAGGACACCGACGGCAAGCTGAAATTCCGCACCGAAAACCTGCGTGACCCGGCTGACCAGGCGCGTGTTTATACCGTTGATGCGACTTATGGTGGCGGTGTTTACAAACAACGTTACCTGTACCGCGTCGGCGCGAATCTGTTCCCGTTCGTCCAGTTCAACCAATTGGGCGATGACAGTTTTGCCGACCGCGGCCGCAAGTCCTGGCGCGATTACCACGGCGACTGGCTGTTCAACGAAAAGACAGGCAAGTTGGTGGACCCGGCCAAAGCCAAATCGTTTGAATCCAACTGCGCCTCCTGTCACTACAACGGCTACAGCCTGACCAAGACCGCTGCCGGTGACTACATAGCCGGATCGGCTACCGACCCCAACGGCGAGATGGATGTGGACGGCGACGGCAAGCTCAACGAGATGAACATGGGCTGCGAAACCTGCCACGGCCCGGGCTCGGCGCACAAGTCGGCCAAGGGTTTGATGAAGTTTGCCACCATCGTCAGCCCCAACAAGCTGGCTGCTGAACGCGAGTCGATGATTTGTGGCCAGTGCCACAGCCGTCCGCAAGGTCACCTGAAAAACGACCAGCCGGTCAACGCCGCCAATCTGATGATGTTGCCCGGTACCTCACGCAACGATTTCCTGAAGCAATACACGCTCCGTGAAGACGCCGCCAAAGGTAGTTTCTGGCCGGATGGCTTGCATTCCAAGGCGCACCACCAGCAGTACACCGACTTCATCAAGTCGAGCAAGTACCGCAACGGCACGCAATTGGTGGCCTGCTCCAACTGCCACGACCCGCATGGGGACGCCAAGTTTGATCACCAGTTGACGATGGATGCCAAGACCAATGCGTCTTGCACGACCTGCCACGCCAACAAGACCGACATGAAGGCGCACCTGGCCGAGAAAGCCAATTGCACGGTCGATGTGAGCCAGATCACCTGCAACAGCTGCCACGGTACCAAGACCATGCAGACTGGCGCTGGTTTGGGCAAGGGGCTGGTGGCTGCTGACGGCAAAAACTACTGGATGAACGACATCACTTCGCACATCTACGACGTGCCACGCAAGGACAATGTGGGCGTGAAAGGCGTGGCCCCGGGCGCAGCAATGCCAATCCCGTACACCAATGCCTGCGGCGCAGCCTGCCATGATGTGAAAAAGCTGTAAGCGGTCTGATCCGCAAGGATAGGGAGCCGTCAAGGTGTTTGCGCACTTTGACGGCTTTGTCGTTTGGTGGCGTTGGGTGAACGGAATGATTTGTAAATCGTAACGCCACAAGAGACGATCAGGCATGATCAAGTCGTTCAACCATAAGGGGCTGCAAGCGTTCTTTGAGCGTGGCACCAAGGCGGGTATCCAGCCAGACCATGCGCCCAAGCCAAAGATTCAAAGCCGCACCCATGAGAGTGCAGGCCGCGCCTGCGATGGCATAAACAAAAAAGCCGGACGGCTTTAAACCGTTCCGGCCTCAAATTTGGTCCCGCCAGCAGGAATCGAACCTGCATCTAGCACTTAGGAGGCACTCGTTCTATCCGTTGAACTATGGCGAGGGACGCTTCGATTGTAAAGTGCGGTCCCGTCAACCTGCCCCCTGAAGTGGCCTCAGTCGTAGTGCAGGGTCCAGATCAGATCGACGGCACTTTGCTCCCCGGTGCGGGCGCGCAGCGTCAGGCGCTTGGACAGGTCATAAAAAATGGTGAAGACTCCCATGGTGCCGGCCAGGCCACTTTCGTACGCCACATAAAAGTCCTGGCTGAGCCGCTTGCCCAGCGTGACCGTGGCCGAGCCAGTCCCTTCGCTGTTGTTGGCAATGCTGAGTTCGTCCAGCCCCAGCGCCTGGCTCAGGCTGGCGCTGGGGCCGCCGCTGTTGTTGCCAAGCAAAGCCAGTGCCGCTTGCTGCAACAACGCCGCTTCACCACCCCTGCCGCTGGCAGAGCGGCCCAACACCAGCCAGGCCAGTTTTTCGGCTTCGGGCAGTTCGGGTTCGGCGTACAGACGGATCACGGGGGATAACACGGTGCCCAGTACCTGCACACCCACCCGTTGTGAAAGTTTGGGGCGGATCGCCAGGATGTCCAGCACCGGGTTGTCGACGGGGCCTACAAAGCGCAGCACGCCTTGTTCGATGTCCAGCCGTTGACCATACGCGAGGAAAGTGCCGCGCACGGTACTTACGGTGCCGGTCAGGCTGGGTGTGTCAGTGCCTTGGGCATGCAGCTCCAGGCTGCCTTCCAGACGGGTGTCCAGACCACGGCCACGCACCTGAAAGTCCAGGCCCAGGTCCAGCGTGATTTGCACGTTGGGCCTGATCTGCTGGGTTGACGCTTTGGGCGGGGGTACGTTGGTTGTGGCAGGGGAGCGGTCACGCACCACCACATCGCTGCCCAAGGTGGGCGCACTTTCGCTGGGAAGGGTAATCAGTGCCTGGTCTGCGGTGAGCTTGCCAGTCAGGGTGAGCTGGGCGTCTTGCAGCTTCGCGGCCAGGTTGCCAGAGACAGTCAAGCGCCGATCGGCCCGGTTGCTCAGGCGCAGTGTTTGGGCCTGAGCTTTGAGGTCCACCAGCACCCGCCGGACCAGTGCAGTGCCGTTGTCTCCTGCGGGAATCCACTGCGCGGTTCCTGTCACGTTGACCTGTCCGCCCGCGCTGCCGCCAGTCCCCCACAGGGTGAATTGTTCCAGTGTCAGCTTGAGGCCGTCGAGCCGTGCGCGCAGCGTACCCTGCTGAAGGTCGATGCCGTCGGCCACCGAGCGCAGCGCCAGATCGTCCGCCCGCAATGTGCCGCTCCACTCGGGCTGCGCGCGGGTGCCGGTCAGACTGGCGTTGGCATCCAGTGTGCCGCGCATGCGCCAGCCCGGTGGCGCCAGCATTGACCAGGCGTCGATGGGTGGCAATTGCATTTGCAGGCTGCCGCCCAGCGGAGCATCTGCGCTCCAGCGCCAGCCTTTGTCGTCTGTAGCCAGGCGCGTGCTGAAGGCCGCCAGCGCCTTGCCCGCACGATCACTTTCCCAGCGCAGGCTGGCGGACACCGCTTCGCCGTCCAGATTGACCTGCAGGCGCGCTTCGCGCATCGACGCGGGCATTCGCGCTGAGGGCTGACTGTCCGTGCTCAGATACAGATCACCCGCGCTGCGTTCAAGCATCACGCCCAGGTGCAAGGCATCACTGTGCTGGGCGTCCCAGCTGCCGTCGATCAGCAGGTCACTGCTCAGGCCCAGGTCGGCCAGGCGCTGGCCGCCCATGGCATCCAGCCACGCCAGGGGCAGCCCCGTCAGTTGTCCCTCGCTGCGCCAGGTGGCTGGTAGTGCTGTGCCCTTTGGGGCAAGTGGCTGCGATCGGCTCCACTGCACGGTTTGCCATTGCAGGCGGGCCGACCCGGGTAAGGGCGCGCTGACCTGCGCGCTGCCACCGCTGAGGCTGACGATTTGCTTCTGTTGGGCGTCGAGCCAGTCCATTCGCAGGGGGTTGCCAACACTGGCCTCAGCGTTAACGGTCCAATAGTCCGGCGTGTTGCCATTGCGCGCGCGCAGCAAGAGTTGACTGAAGGTGGCTTGCCAATGCGCTGCGCTAAGCCGCGCGCCTGACCCTTGGGCCTGCCAGTCCAGATCTTGTGCATCGACTCGCAGCGCGCCCTGGGTGCGCCACTGCCACGCCGACAGCGTACCAGCCAGGGTGGCTTGCAGGTCTCGCAGCTGCCAACGCGTGGGGGGCTGGGCAGGTTCTGCAGCGGTTTGCGTCCAGCCCAATTGCGGGGCGTTGAGCTTGGCGTCCAGTGTCAGGTTCTGGCCCTGTTGTTGCCAGCCACCGCGCCAGCTTGCTTTGAGTTCGGCGTTGCCGTCGAGCCGCAGGCTGGAAAGTTGCGGCACAGATTGGCGCAGCCAAGCGCTGGCTTTGGCCGCATCATCGGCGTGCAAGCTCAGCATGCCCTGGCCGTCAGCGCTGGCGAGACGGCCGTCCAGCGCAGCGTTGGCGCCCGGCAACACCAGCGTCACTTGGCCTTGCACGGCGCTGGTATCGGTGTGGTAGGTCAGCTTACCTTGCAGGTGGGCTTGTGGTGCGTCAAGCTGCAGATCGCTCACGCTTAGCACGGGCGCGGCCCAAACGCCGCGGGCAAGCACACTTTGCAGCAACAACTTTTTGACCGCCTGGCTTTGATTTGCGTCGGCGTTGAACTGCGCGTCAAAACCGATGCCTTGGCTGCCTTGCTGGGCGCTGATGGTTCCGCTGACTGGTGCCACCGGCAAGCGGGTGTCGAGTGTGGCCGGGTCGATACCTTTGAAGACCGCGTCCATCTGCCAGACGGTGGCTTGCAGCCGCCCGGTCAGGCGCACGCTGCCGCCCGCGGCGTTGGCTTGCAGCGACTCAATGCCCCAGCGCCCATTGTTGTAGTTGGCGCGCGCTGTCAGTGTTGAAAGCGGCAGCTGTCGCTGGTTCCATGCGCCGGGCTTGGCGTTACGCAGGTCGATCTGGCCGCGCCAGCCTGACTCTGCAGGGGTCACGCTGGCCGAGCCACTGAGTTGGGTGTGCGGTGCCTGCGGCCAAAATGCCGCAAGGTCCAGCGCCTGCCAGCGGGCATTGGCCTGGGGCAGTTTTTGCGATTGCCAGGGTGCGATGCGCGCGGTCAGCTCGGCTTGCACCGTTGGGGTGGTGCCCGCATGGCCGAGGCGCTCAGGCCGCAGGCTGGCCTGCAGGGCCAGGGTGTCGTCAGCGCTGGCGATAGGCCCGTCCAGTTGGGCGGTGGCATTCACCGTGAGGGCTTGCTGGCTTTGTGGCAGCGTGGTTTGAACCCGGCCTTGCAGCCGCAGGCTCAGGGCCATCGGCGCAACCGCTTGCAGGCTGCCATCGAGCTTGTAAATTCCAGAAGAAATCTGGCCCTGGCCCTTGTCCAACTTGTGCTGCTTGTTATCAAAAACATAGTGACCACTGATCTGGGTGGCGGTCAACTCGGTGCTGCCGACCAGCGTGAGCCGGGCCAGTGTGAACGGGATGTCCAGCCTGATGGGCAGCTGCAGACTGACCGGGGGCTCCCATGGCCTGTCGGGCTGTGCGGGGCGCTGGTCGTCAATGTGGAGTTGTGCAATATCCAGGTGGTGCAGACGCACCTGGCGTTGGAACAGCGAGCCCAACGCCCAGCCCACGGTGACATCCGTCGCTTCAACGCTCAGGTCACCTCGGCGCCAGCGCAGCGTGCCAATGTGGCCACCCTGGCGCAATGAGCCTTGCACGCCAGAGGTCTCCAACGTCTGGCCCGCAGGCAACCAGTGCGCGACCTGGCTGAGCGTAAACGCCAGCGACGTGTCGCGGGCGCTGTAGAGCCAGGCGGCCAGCGCCAGGCCCAGCAGGGTCATCAAAGTGGCGCTGATCAACGCCAGGCCCAGGCGCATTAACTTCATCAGAAAGTGAACCCCAGGTTCATATGCAGGCGAAAGCGCTGCACGTCCACGCCATAAGCCAGGTCGACCTGCAGCGGACCGACGGGGCTGTTCCAGCGTGCACCTACGCCAACGCCCACTTTGGGTGTGAGATCTTGCGTCTGGTTGGCCACTGCACCAGCGTCAATAAACACGGTACTTTCCCACGCACTGAGCTGGCCGCCCAAGCGAAGCGGCTGTTGCCATTCGACGCTACCCGTCATCAGGTAGCGCCCAGCCGCGACGCTGCCATCAACCAGCGTGACGCCCAAGCTGCGCAATGGGTAGCCGCGCACACTGTTGTCACCGCCAGCCAAAAAAAGCTGGGTGCTGGGCAGGGCAATGTCATCCGCCGCAATGATGGCCCCCGCGCTGGCACGCATGGCCATCCGTCCAGCGCCGGCCAGATTCTCCGTGTTGCCGTTCAGAATGGC
>Ga0210039_1001528_pt1 | contig 21142 bp, 12 predicted proteins | sample CryGeyCG2114_250_3_FD_185460 | JGI IMG/M metagenome (GOLD analysis project Ga0210039, IMG submission 185460) | Groundwater microbial communities from aquifer - Crystal Geyser CG17_big_fil_post_rev_8/21/14_2.50 (SPAdes) (version 2) | ecosystem: Environmental > Aquatic > Deep subsurface >...
CGCCTGCAACCAATAAGCTGCCAAAATCCGATGACATGGCACCACCGTCAAAGCTGGCGCGTATGCTGAGTCCATCAACGGTAGGAAATCTGAGTTGTTTTAATGTAGCTTTTGTCATGGTGAGCCACGTTGGCTTGCTTCGTCCGAAGCACGGGTTGCGGAACCACCATTATATCAATGGGTTAGGCGGGGCTCACCTCTTTTTATGAATTATTCAGGCTAGGTATTCTTCACTCAAATCCTCCGGAGGGGTGGACACGATTCGTGCCCGCCCCTCTTTTTCTTGAAACACAACCCTTTCGGCCAGCGCCAGCTACAAGCACGCCACACCGGAATAAGCACAATTGGAGACCAGCGAAAGGAGAAGCCCACCTGAGCACCCCCCAGAAACAGTCACGATCATCTGTACAATGCCTTCCAGTCAGGCTGGATGCGACTGACAATGGCGCGTTATCTACCTGTTTATATTAAGGGACTCAGATAACTGATTACCATTTGCCGCCTAAACACGATCTACTCGACGCACCACTGAAACCCAACACGGCAACAACACACTACCCGACGGGCTGATCACCTACCTTCCCTTACTGATCTTTATCGAAAAAGCTGTCCGCGGTCTGCTGGGCTGCATCCATGGCCTGTTGCACCCGTGATCTCGCCTGCTCCAGGTCTTCATCCGCAGCGAGAATAATCGGATCACCCATGACAAATACGCCCCTGGAGAAGGGCTGCGGAATATAAAAACGGTCCCATGAATTGATACGCCAGTGGCGCTTGGTCGCATAGCAGACCGGCACGATGGGCAATTCTGCTTTCATCGCCAGCTGGATCGTGCCTTTCTGCACCACTTCGCGCGGCCCCTTCGGTCCATCCGGTGTAATCGCCAGGTGCCTGTTCTCATTCTTTACGGCCCTTAGCATCTTCAGCATGGCGCGCGCGCCTCCACGCGTGGTTGAACCACGCACCGTGTCGATACCAAGCAGATGCATGGCATCGGCGATAAAGCCGCCGTCCCGATGCTCCGATATCAACATGTAACCGTGCCATAAACGATCTCTGGATAAACGCGGAATCATCAGCATGCGCGCATGCCAGAATGTATAGAGGTTACGTTGCGGGTTAGCAGCAGCATAGGGTGTGCCGACCACCTGCCAGCGTGTCGTATTGACCAGAAACAGAAAAACAAGCCGAATCAGTCGCGGTATCAGCCAGATGGTAAAACGATCTTTCACGCGCAACCTGCTCCGGGCACTGCATCCATCGCCTCATCATCTGCAAGCACTGCATGCGATTCAAATTGCAGGTGGTAGAGCTCCGCATAGATACCGCCTTCAGCCAGCAGATCATCATGCGCCCCCATCTGGGCGACATGCCCACCATCTAGCACAACGATGCGATCGGCATGGCGGACTGTGGAGAGCCGATGCGCAATCACGATCACCGTGCGTCCCTGCATCAACCGCTCAATGGCCTGCTGCACCAGCCGTTCCGATTCGGTATCCAGCGCACTGGTTGCCTCATCGAGAATCAGAATCGGTGCATCCTTGAGCAGTGCGCGCGCCAGTGACAGGCGCTGGCGCTGGCCGCCGGAGAGGATCACGCCGCGCTCACCCACCATCGTGTCATAGCCCTGCGGCAGCCTGATAATAAACTCATGCGCATTGGCCGCTCTGGCAATCTCTTCCACCCGCGCTCGATCTATCTGGTCATGGCCGTAGGCTATATTGTTTAATACGGTATCGTTAAACAGGATGATCTCCTGCGTCACCAGCGCAATCTGATTGCGCAGAGACTGCTGGGAGAGATCGCGCACATCCACACCATCGACCAGCACCCGGCCGGCACTGACATCCATAAAGCGCGGCACCAGATTGACCAGCGAGGTCTTGCCGGCACCGCTGCGCCCGACCAGCGCAACCACTTCGCCGGCCGCAACGTCAAAACTGATATCATCCAGTACCGATCGATCCGTACCGGCGTACTGCAAACCGACATGATCAAAACTGACAGCCTGAGAAAAGGGCTGCGCTGCCAGCGCATCCGGCCGATCCTCAACATCAATCGGCTCGTCTATCACTTCAAAGACCCGCTCGCCTGCAGCCAGCCCCTGTTGTATATCATTATTCGCACGCGACAGACGCTTGACTGGTTCATAGAGCATAATCACGGCCGCCAGAAATGAAACCAGCGTGCCGGCGGTGGTTTCGCCCGAGGCTACGCGCATGCCACCGTAAAAAAGCACACCGGCTATTCCGAAGCCGGCCAGCAGTTCCATAATCGGGAATGACATAGCATTGACGCGGAATATACGCAACTGATGAACAAGGAAGTCACCGGTAAAGTGGCGGAAGCGTGAGCGTTCGTACTCCTCCATGCTGAAGGCCTTGACCACACGAATACCGCTGACCGTCTCTTCCAGCAGACTGGTCAGCTCACCCATGGAAGCCTGACCATCCAGCGTGGCATGGCGCATTTTTCTGCCGAAACGGGCAATCGGATAGATCACTGCCGGAAACACCAGCATGGCAATCAGTGCCAGCAGCCAATCCTGCACAAAGATCACGCCCAGCAGGAACACAATGGATATGGCATCCCGCATCAGCGCTGTTACGGCTGTACTGACAGCCGCCTGCACCAGCGACACATCATAAGAGAGTCGAGCCAGCAATTCGCCGGTCTTGCGGTGGGCAAAAAAGGAGAGTGACTGTGCCGTCAACTGCTTGTAGAGCAGATTGCGCAGATCATAAATAACGTGCTGGCCGATATAGCCCATCAGGTAGGCCTGACCGAAGTATGCCGCACCCTTGACCAGATACAGGGCGATAACCAGCAGCGGAATGATATAGATCAGCTGCGTATTTTTGCCGGTAAGCGCTTCATCCAGCACCGGCTTGAGCATCCATGCCATAGCCGCAGTACAGGCAGCCAGCACAACCATACAGCTCACGGCAATCAGCAAGCGCCCCTTGTAAGGCATTAAAAAACCCAGCAGGCGCCGGTACAAGTCCATCGATGAATCCTTCATGTCAGACACCCTGATGTGATATTTTATTCGGCAGATACGGGATCACCACTGCCGGCGCCATACTCACAGACGTATTCAGACGACCCATTTTCCTGAAAAACCCGACACTCGCATCCAGCAGGGCTGCCGCCAGCCGGTCCTGATGCTCACTGCTTCTGAGCTTCCTCTCCTGTGAGGGGTTGGAAATATAGTCCAGCTCAACCAGCACACTGGGAATTTCCATCGCCAGCAGCACAACAAAACGGGCCCGTTTAGGCGCACCGTATTTGATCGGCCCGGCCTTTTTCAATCGGTGCAGCATCTCTTCAGCCAGCATCTGGGAGCTGTTCAGGCTGTCGCGACGGAACATGTCGCCAAGTATCCGGCTAACCAGCGGATCGGCCACCTGATCCAGGGGCGTGACACCACCCACCTCATCGGCAGCATTTTCCTTAGCAGCAAGAGCCCGGGCTGCCCTGTCCTGAGTGGCACCGCGATCCGAAATCATATAGACGCTTGCCCCCTTCACATCCCGCTGCCGGACCGCATCGGCATGGATACTGATCATCATATCGGCATGCGCCTTTCTTGCCAGAGACACCCTCTGACCCAACGCTACAACGTAATCGCCTTTGCGTGTGAGTACGGCACTCATGCCCGGCTCTCTGTTGATCGCCGCAGCCAGCTTCTTCGCCACTGCAAGGGTGACCTCTTTCTCCATCAGCCTGCGTGGCCCGATAGCACCGGGATCTTCACCACCGTGGCCGGCATCAACAGCGATCACAATGCCTTTTTTCGAGCGACTGCTTGCAGCCACGGCATCCTTTTGCGTCTGTTCCGGCCGCATCAGGTCCAACACCAGCCGGTATGGCTTGCCGTGCATCGGCTTGAGCAGAAATGAACGCGGCTGCACCTTCTCTTTCACATCCAGCACCAGTCGCAACACGCCTTTTTCCGGATTACCATGGCGAATGGAGGTTAACACCGGGTCGGGCAGCGTCAGCTTGTTCAAACTGACTTTCATAGTCGTGTGCTGCATATCGATAACAATACGCTCGGGGTTATGCAGGCGAAACAGCTTGTAACTGATATTGCTGCTCAGATCCATCACCAGGCGGCTGTGATCCGGAGCCGTCCATAGACGGATATCCTTAACACTACTGCCGGCCCAAACAGCCGGTGCCTGCAACAAAGCCAGCACTACACCTGCGCATATCATCAAACGGTTAAAGCTCATAAGGGCATACTCGCGACGTGAACTACCATTGCAAGTGCATATTGTGCAGTCGATCGATCAACAGGCGCTTATAATTTCCGTCCGTAGCTATCCTCGAAACGTTCGATATCGTCTTCACCAAGATATTCGCCGACCTGAACCTCGATCAGCTGCAACGGCATCTTGCCGCGATTTTTCAACCTGTGCATTTCACCGACAGGGATATAGGTACCGCCATTTTTCGGTACGGTTCGGGTCAAATCACCACAGGTGATGGTCGCCGTACCCGAGACAACAACCCAGTGCTCTGCACGATGCTGATGCGTCTGCAGGCTCAGACAGCCACCAGGCAGCACATCAATACGTTTGAGCTTGTAACCCTGTCCCGAGTCTTCCAGCACAGTATAACTGCCCCACGGACGTCTGACTGTGACATGCTCCAGGTGCAGCGTGCCGGTGGTCTTTTTCAGCTCCTCAACAATCTCCTTCACCCGCTGACTTTCTCCTGCTCTGGCCAACAGGATGGCATCGGGCGTCTCCACAACAATGATATCTTCCAGCCCGATTGCAGCAAGCAAGCGGCCTTCGCTGCGCAACAGGGAGTTCTTGCAGTCGATTGCCAGCACATTTCCGGAGATATCGTTACCGTTCGCATCGTGAACCGCCATCTCATGCACGGCATCCCAGCTACCCACATCGGACCAGCCGATATCGGCAGAGATAAGCGCGACGTTTGCGGATTTTTCCATAACACCATAATCAATAGAGACATCCGGCATTTCGGCGAATTCATACCGAATCACATCCTGCCAGCGCTCGCCCGCCTGCCACTTGGCACGCATACGCTCCAGCACCGTCCAGACCTTGGGCAGATACTGCTCGATTTCAGCCAGAATCACCGAGCATTTCCAGACGAACATGCCTGAGTTCCAGTAGTAGCCGCCCTCATCGAGCATCTGCCTGGCAGCTGCCACGTTCGGTTTCTCGACAAAACGCACTACTTTCTGGGCCGGGCCTTCGCCCTGTTTTTCAGCCTGGACATAACCAAAGCCTGTTTCCGGCGCGTCGGGAACCAGACCAAAGGTAACCAGCTTCCCTGACATGGCAGTCTCTACTGCTTGTCTGAGGCACTCCTGAAATGCATCCTTTTTGGTGATCAAATGATCCGATGGCAGGACAACCATCACCGGATCGCCATCGCTGAAGTCTCTCATCACAGCAGCGGCCACTGCGATCGCAGGTGCTGTATTACGCCCGCAGGGTTCCAGTATCAGATGCAGGCCGTCCAGCTCCGAGAAGGCTTCGCCTGTAGCATGCTTTTCACCGGTAATCACCCATGCATCCTTGCGCTCAACCAGTGGCGAGAGACGGGATATGGTCGCTCCCAACATGCTCTCATTACCATTGAGCTTGAGAAACTGCTTGGGCAGCTGCTGGCGTGACAACGGCCACAAGCGGGTACCGGATCCTCCGGCAAGAACTACTGCTTTGATTGTATGATTCATCTTTCCACCCTTTTATTGGTCATCCCTGATTGTGTTCATTTCTATGAACGGCGCTACCGGTACAGTCGTGGCTATAATGCGATAGCCGGCGCCATGCGTCAAAGCCTGGCATAGCCATGCTCTTTTGCCTGTTCACTGCGATGCTTGAATTTGCGACTGACCTTGATTGTAACCAGCAACCACAACAGACAGAGACCCGCATTGATGCCAATCAGGTACATGGTCGGCAGGCCCATCATATGGATGACCAGATAGATTAGCCCACCCTGAATCAGATCACCAAAGCGGGTAAAAAATGTATTGATCGCCTGCATACCCTCATAGCGCGTAAAGCGGTCCAGCGGCAGAAACAGTATCTGTTTGGTCGTATTGGCAACGGAATAATCAATGCTGTTATCGGCCATTTTGACAATAGCGAACCAGGCAAGCACCGGAAAAGCCAGCACGGAGAGATACATCGACAGGTTAATCACCGCCAGACTGATCAGGGCGCCACCGACACCGATCACCTGATATAGCGGTCGTACGATAAAAGCCTGTAACAGCAGTGTGGCAATATTCACATACAGGTAAAATGTTGCATAGAAAGCGCCGATCTCGGCGCCATGTTTTTCCGCCGTGACAAAGTCCGCAAGCACAAACTCACCGGTAGAGTTGATCAGATTCAACAGCACTACCGATGCAGCTATCCAGCGCAAATAGGGCACATCCATCACGCGTTTAAGACCTCCCAGCAGATGCTGGATAGACTCCTCCGTTGACTCCTTGCTCTCCCGCTTCATGGATGTATCGGCACCGGGCATCATCACGGCCAGCAGCAGCATACCGATTGCCACCAGCATCAGGCCGTAGGTTCCAAGAGCCAGAAACATGAATTTGGCCATCATCGCACCCAGCATCGCACCCAGCGAGCCGCCAATGGCAATATACGATGTCAGCTGTTTACCTTTTTCTACACAGTGATAATCGCTGACCATGGTCCAGAACTGCGATATCTGAACCACCGAGAACAGGCCCAGCCAGATAAAAAATGCCACGCCGATATTCACTCCGTATGAACCGGCGACATAAAACAGCAGAATGTTTGCGGCAAGGAATACAGTGACCCAATGAAACAGTCGATCCCCGTGCAGATGACGGATAAGAATACTGTAAAATGGCACCAGCAAGAGCAATAACGCTGCCTGCCCGGCCAGTGCATAACTGCGGATTTCAGCACTGCCTCCGTCAAGAATCAGCGCCTCGCGAACCGGCTTGAGCAGATAATAGGCAAACAGAAGCAGAAACAGGCGCAGGGCGAAATGAAAAGTCGCCTTTCCTTCAGGACTCTGCATGTCCTCCCAGAAACCGCGCATATACTGTGATATATTCATCGTTGCCTTGTTCCACCATTGAATTTAACTGGTTGCATCATGATTGATCGTGCCCTCTGTAACCGGGATACCCCCACCCACGGCTACAACCGGGAAGAGATGGAAACCAGCGGTTCTTCACACCTGTAATTTAAAGCGGATAGCTTAGCAGCAACACACCTTAAATGCATTAATTAGCTACAGCATCCGCCACACACCTGGCTACAGGTTGTAGAAACGCTGTTATTGGCTCATCAAAAAGGGCTGCAGGCAACAAAGCGTCTGTCCTGACCGTACTTCAGATCTACACCTCTGGTTGTCAGGGTATTTGAATATTGATTCGCGTCCGTCTTCAGCGGCTTCCAGTGATTATCTTCCTGCACCCAGAGCTCCAGCAACTCTTCATGCAGTGTTTGCGGCACCTCTGTCCTGTGTGAATTCTCCTGAATATATTCAAACATCAGGTCTGCGTGTACAGATGAAGCAGGCGTTTCAGCTGACACGACCCATGAGCGCTTGATACAGCGGCTACCTATTCGTGTCGGTGGCAGATAACGAGGTGCTGCACCACCTTCAACGATCACCTTGAATTTACCATCACTCTTCATCGGTTGATCCAGATTCAGATCAGCAACAAAATATCCCCAGCCAGAATCAACCATATGGAGATGATCCGCCCCGGCTTTGATCTCGCCCTGAACAACCAACTCTTCCGGCAGTGGAAACTCCGTCAGCGGCTGGTTGGGCGGTTCAGGTGTCCAGTCCAGGCGACCAAACAGTTTATTTTTAAGAAAATAGTCGTGCGCTTTTGTATAATGCATCATCGACTCGAACGTCTTGGTGAAATCTTCTTCCCCATAGGAGAGGAATGTATCCTTATAGACTTCCTTGCCGATCACTGCAGCCAGGTTACCGATTCTCGCTTCCATCACGGTAGGTGAGAACCAGCCGAAGGTCTCTTCCGGTCCATTTGGTTCCATACCGATCAAATGCTTGATCTTGGCCTCTATGCGGGCGCGCAGTTTGGCGTTGCGCAACGCCTTGTCCTTCAGCGGATTGCCTGCACCTACGTCGGGTGCGTAAAAATACTGGAAATTTTCATTAAAAATGGTGAACGGTGTAACCGCATACGGATCATAGGTCCGGCCAAGAGTCAGGTTATAATCCCAAGGCACCATGGTCCATTTTCCGCCATTGGGCTGATGGTACAACCAGTAGTTCTTGTTATAGGTATCACCATTGGTCACCAGCGCATTGGCGGTAATCCAGTTCAGTACTGTTTCATCATCGAAATATTCCGCTAACACCCGGTCCATATCTTCAGCTGAGGCAGCAATCATGGCTTTTGCCATGGTACTGATAGAGCTGTAATCAGCATCCTCCGGTGTAAGCTTGTCGAAGCAGATATCCATATTCTCAGCCGTATAGAGATCGCCGCAGTGAGCCGCATCATTCGGCTGGAAAAATTCACCATTCGGGTCCAACCCGTTTGAGGTAAAGAACTCCTTGCCCATCCATTCAACAGAGAGATAGAGCGCGACTTTCTCACCATGATTGAAACGCACGCGCGTGAAGTGTACTTCCGGCACTTTCATACCCATGGCTTCCATCATCTTCCAGGAGATCCACTCCCTCATCATCGCCTTGTCAGAGCCCATCGATCGCAGTGCGATATTGCGCCTGCCAAACCAGCGGCCGCCATCCGCGTCCAGCTTGATGCGTAACGATTTTTTGCGGAATACACGTGTGGAGCTGCCCAGCGCCTGGACGGTACCGTTCAGTTTCCGCTTATCCTGCAGTATATCGATAGGAAAAGCTGACTGATCATACAGATCCTTGCGAAATAGGGCCTTGAGGTCGTCCTCGGCAATAGTCAGCTCAATCTCTTCTATCGGAACCCGATAGAGCGCCTGCTCCAGTGCCGCATAGGAAAAATTGAAGGCTTCGCCATGTGAAATCCGGTTACCGTATGTCGATATCGGCTGATTGCCGCCAATGCGGTTGACCACCGTACCCATCGGCTCTATCTCTCTTAAGTAATCCGCCCTTATCCAGCCAGCCTGTTTGCCGGCCAGATCAGGGTTAACCTCTGCCCAACCACCCTGCTTTCGCAGCACGGTGACCATATCACCCTTGGCGACCCAGCCGGTCATATTTGAGTCGATACCGGCCTGAGTACGCAGGGTTGCGGTTTTCAGAACCTTCGCCTGCAGCGGCTCGGGAAGCACAACCGGGGTTTTGCTGTCGGTAGCGGGCTTAGCGTCGGCAACCGTAACCGGCCCTGTTGCCAGAGCTACGAGCAGCAGATTCGCCGGCACCCAGCCACGCTTGCCGCTGATAGTCATGTTTATGCGGCGCCAGTCGCCCTTACTATCAATAATCGTTGCCGACTCGTTACGTCCAACCCATCCTACCCGATCAAACTGGCGTCCAGGCCCGGCCAACAGGTCGTTGGTCTGACTGAAGAAGTAGAGCTGATCTGGGTTTGCCAACGAAGTAGTCGCCAGCACTGGTTGCGCTGCTGAATCTGCCTTCAGCAAAACAGGTTGTGCAGATGCAGGCGCTATCGCCCCTGCCTTGGCCAGCATCAACGATGTTTGATAGACCCAGCCGATTCGCTTACTAACCTGCATCTGAATTTTGATCCAGCCGCCTTTTCGGTCCAGCTCGCTGGCGTAGGCATCGATACCACCCCAACCCACAATATCAAATCTCTCGTCCGGCCCTGCGCGCAGTTTCGACTTGCGGTTGAAACGATACAGATTCTTGTCCTGACTGAGATGCTCGCTGGTTACCACTGTTTTTTCGGAGGCCTGCTCTACGGGTTTAAGCGCAATCACTTCCGGTTCCGGTGCCGCTGGCTCCGGTGCCTTACCCTCGACAGGCGTTGCTGCAACCGGTTGCGGCACTGCCGTTGCAACAACTGCAGGAGATCCTGTCTGCAGGGATGCGGATTCTATCCAGCCGATACGCCCGCTCTCCAGCATGCGCACCTTCAGCCAGGCGCCCTGCTGGGCCAGTGCTACCACGGTGGCGCCCTTCCCTGCCCAGCCCAGCACATCACTGAGTACACCTGGGCCACTTCGAATTGTCGTCGTGCGCAGAATCGCATGCTCCGAATCGGGAGCAAACTGTTGCATGCGCGGGTTAGCAGATACGTTTGCCGGCAGTGACTGCTGAGGTACCGTTGCAGAAGTTGCACCTACCTGCCCTGCAGCTGCCGTTGCGTGATCGGCAACCGGCTCAGCCATGACTGACGGCGTACTATCACCGGCAGCAGTAGCCTGATCTGTCGTCGCGGTTTGATCGCCATTCGCCTGATCTGTTACAGGTGTAACAGGGGCCTCACCAGTAGTAATAGCCGTCTGGTCTGTCGCTGCCATCTGATCGCTGTTCACCTGATCGGCAGTCGATGGTATGGCTGCCTCACCGATTGCGGCCTGATCTGCTGCAGGTAACGGAAACACGGCAACTGAACCGCTCTCCACCGCTGCCGGCTCTCCGTCGGCTACTGTTGAAGCAGCTGACGCCAGCGCAGCCTGTGTCAGTGTCAGCGATGGACTGTAAACCCAGCCGATACGCTTGCTGATCTGCATCTGAATTTTTATCCAGTCACCTTTGCGGTCCAGTTCGCTGGCAGAGGCATCTACACCACCCCAGCCCACAATATCAAATTTTGCATCCGGTCCCGCACGCAATATTGCATTGCGATTGAAACGATACTGGTTTTCCGTCGGGGCGACCGGTTCTGCCGTATTGCTCACTGCAGGTGGCTCGGTCGGTTCGGCCACAGCAGCCTGAGGCTCTACGGGCAGATCCACTTCAGCTGAGGACGCTGTAGGAGCCGGAACTATCACTGGCTCAACCGGCATTTCAGCCAGTGCAATCTGCTGTCCGCTGCCATCGCCTACGACTTCCAACCCGGGGGGGCTACTCATCACTGCAGGCTCAACAGGAACAGGTTGCTCAACCGGCTCGACAGTCGCAGTCACTACAGCGGGCTCTTCACTCGATGACGTGACCACATCAACCGGCGGTGCCTGATCAGCAACTGCCATATGATCGCCCACTACCATCTGCCTGGTTTGCTGGACGGGCTCCTGCACTGCGGCTGTTTTCATCGCGGGTTGGTCTGCGCCAAGCACATCTGCAGCCATAACAGTCTGCATCCTGTCATGAGCAACCATATCCAGTGTCGCTGCACTTTCGCCTGGGGTCATTGTTGCTACTGGTTCTGAACTATCGTTTGTCGTAGTTGATGCGCTCACAGCAGCAACGGGTACTGTTTTTTCCTGCAACGGGGGCTGGGGCTGAGCACTGTTTGCAGCGGAAGCCACATCCCTGCGGCCAAAAACGGCATCATCCCACAACATTGTGGCAGGGGCTGCAGCTGGAGCAGTCACAATCGCGGGGGCTGCCTTATCAATATCCGCACCCACCGTCACAGCCGGCGACTGCGCAGTATCCGCTATGGCGGTCGCTGCCACAGGCAAGCGCTCTACTGTTGCGGCATACAACCATCCATCCGCCTTGCCGGCAGCAGCTCTCACTTTAATCCAGTCGCCCTTTCTAGCTACCTCGGTAACCTGATCGCCCGCTGAAAGGGTCGCCACGGCCGCGTAGGCGCTATCCGGCCCATCTCGCAAGCTGGAGGCATCAAGCACAGTGTACCTGTCCCCCTCGGCTGCATACAGCGCGCTCGCAGTGACCACCACAAGCAGCAGCGCACTGACCAGAATGCTTTTACGATTCATGAACTACTCTCTCCAACGATAGCTCAAGCCCGCGCCTGCAAAGAAGTCGACTGGATTATTCCGTCCGACTATAGCCTTGCCTGCATGCACACTTGTGGACCATCCTGTACCGACAAATGAATGGCTGTACTGCAATTGTACATCCAGTCGGTCCGCACTGGTCATACTGCTCGGCACCTGGTTGAAAAATATCTGTTGTTGAACACCGCTGCGGGCAAAAGTGACACTATGTCCGAAACCCAGTTCAAAGAAGTCGCCCACTTGTTGAAAATCAGTAGCGGTAACAGCGTATTGTACCGCAGCGGTGGAACTCAGACTATTTCCCTTGCCACTAAAAAAGTAGGTATATTGCGTGCCCAGCTTCCAACCCCATGAACTCCGTTTCACCAGTGCCCGGGGCACATCAGATGAGAACTTCAGCCCCAGCCCCAGACCAAGTGACCCACGACCCAGTCGTGACGGATTTGTATTATCATAACCTGTCGGGATAATTAACAGCGCTTCCCAGGCTGCCGTACCGCGGTGATTAAAACGCGTACGCACACCCAACTGTACATCGCCAACACCAACAGCCTGACCGGAAACCACATTAACACCCGGCACAGGTTTCACCTGACCGCATTTCCGATAAGCAAAATTTACACTGGCAAAAATGGTATGGAAGTAGGAGTAACCATACTCATAGCCCTGTAACAGACTGGCATTCCTGCGTTTACAAATCGATGTAAGCACCTGACGTTGTGCGTTCCAGTGCTTGTTGCCGCCGGTAAAACTTACATTCGCATTATACAACGATGTCCCCTGATCCAGCATGCCCACGCCCGCCTGTGCCGGCGCAATGACAGCAAACAGAGCCATGATCATACCTCCTAGCAGTCTGCGCACGGACCAGCATACGGTATTACATCTCATAACTACCACCTGTTAACTCCAAAATCGGCGGATAACGCGTTCCGCCGGCTTATTCTGGGGCGTATAATCCGCATCATTTATTCGCCCTGGCTTATAATCGCTGTACCAGACCCAAATAAATATGCCGTCAATCCACGGCTTATCCAATGCATGCAGCCAGATGTCCAGCGCATCTTTCTGCACGCTCAAATCGACACGGGCATGATGCAGGTGCTGCCACTCCCAGGGCCGTGCAGAGGCACCGCTTGCCGATGGCATACCGAACTCCAGTACCCACAGCGGTTTTTTATAAACTGACGCTGCCTGCTGAAGATCCGCGACGGCCTGATCCACATGCAATTGCATCTCTTCCCGCCTGCCGCTATTGCCCAGTGACGGATAATAAGTCAGTGACACAGCGTCCAGCAGGTGCCAGTAAGGGTATGCTTTAACCCCTTCCAGATTATGCGCGGCATAGGTTATTTTTCCGGAGTAAACCATACGCACCTGACGAATCAGCTCCGGCCAGACTACCTGATCGCGGGCATGCACCAGCTCAGTGCCAATCACCAGTGCCTGCACGTCCTGCTCGGCAGCAAAGCGTGCAAAAGCAATCAATTCACGTGAATAGCTTTCAAACCATTGCCGCCACGCCTCGGTATTGCCGGGGTTGATATCGCCCGCCCACGAACCCGGCACCAGCATTTGCGGCTTCAGTACAGTGTACAGACCTAAATCATGGGCATATGCAATCGCTTTTTTTAACTCACCAAACGATACCGCGTCGGAGTGCAGTACATCCACCGAATCAGGTCTGGACTGCTTGAGAAAAGCGATCAGTACAACTGCATTGGCACCGGTTGATGCCATCTGCTTCAGTGACTTGCGCGCCTGCGGATTCGCCCATGACATGGATGCATGTTGCATCACATTAAAGCCCCGTTTCATGGAGACATTCTGCAGCCCGCCCTGGCTTGCGCAGCCGGACAATATCAGCCCCAACACTGCTACCAGCATGAGCAATCGCCGATTAAACATGATTCTGCCTGTATACACGCCAGCCCAGATGGTCATATACCAGCCTGAAACCTTTCATACCGTGCTCATACAGGTGCGGATAACGGATATTCAGGCGATCACGACGGCCGCGAATGGTTCCCGGATCAGGTACGGCAATCTGCGCCACATTCGGGATGCGCTCACGCACATGCATTTTGAAGTCTCTGGAAAAGGAGAGTTGCAAATCCTTTGCATCGCCTCTGGCTGCAATAACCCTGAAGGCATCGCGATCATAAAGCATGGTCGGCTGGCGATTATGCTTCAGCCAAAGCCCGACAGCCAGATCAGCATCTTCCTCGGCATTGAGATGCAGATCCCCCTGCAGTGCCTGCATCCACTGCTGCATCTGCGGGTTGCCAGATTGCGCAAATAGCCACCATCCGCCGGCACTACTGACAATCAGAAACACTACCAGCAGCACAAACTCACGCTTGGTCTGCATTTTAATGAAGGTTAACTCGGCCATCACGCCGGCACTGATCAGCCCCAGAATTTCAAATGGATGCTTCAGGTAATACTGGCTGGTGGCAATACCGATCACGATAAGTGGATGCAGCAGCAACACAAAGGAGGCGCGAAAACGATAACTGTTATTCATCGTGTCCAGCAGCAGATAGATGGATACCGGATAGGCGATTAACATATAGCCGGTTGCTGCAATCATTGGCATGAAAAACTGCCCACCGTACTGCTGCAACCAGGGATACTCCTGTATATGCAACATACCGCCCATAAACGCCGAGTCCGCATTGGTAATAAAGTAGAGAAAATCCCCTTCAAAAATCCAGTTCATGTAGCCCCAGGTGGCCACGGCAAATGCGAACGGGGTACCGACAATCAGGTAAAGACTCGCTGGCGATACCATAATGGTGCGAAGGGGCGCAATCACCACGAGCAGCGGCAGCAGGGCCACAAAGATAAAAATGGCCGATCCGTCGATAAAGAAAAAGAACAGGAACACAACAGCCAGAGAAATGTATGAGTGAATATCATGCTCGGTAATAATGTGCTGTGCACTACGGTAGAGCATATAAAATGTAATCATACTCAAAACAAGATAGCCACCGGATGTGGCCGCCCATAAAAATGCAGGATGGATCACAATCAGGATGGCCAGCAATGCATGCCTGAAAGTGCTGATATCCACTTCCCTCAAGTCACGATCCCACATAAACAGCAGGATGGCGGCTGATAGCACGGACACCAGATAGGGAGCAGCCCCCGTATCCAGACCCGGAATATAATAGAACGGTATCAGCACATACAGCGGCAGATGCGGCTGCAAAAAGTTCAGGTTTTCCAACAGGACATCGCTTGATCCCAGCGCACCAACGACGGTTGCCCAACGCTGGGTAGCGCCCTCAAACTGAAACCCGTTGGAAAGTAGCCAGATAGTGATGCCTACCATCAGCAACGTAACAGATACCAGCACGAACGTATTTGCAACGCTATGCGGCCGAATCATGCGCATCCTCATACTTTTGGTTTCCCGGGCTGGCCGGCAGTCACATCATGCGTCACCTCGAACGTGGTTAATCCATGATGTGTCTTTTCCCAGTAGAACGGATTATGAATCAGCTGCCACAGCCCTTTATAGCCGGCCCATGATTGCAGCACCCAGTAAAATGGTACGGTCAACGCCCATGGAATAAGGCCGAAATACCTGCGTTTAAATCCACTGAGCATAAACAGGTAAACCAGCATGCCGTTGGCAACCAGCAGATTGAACAGGGTAATATACAAAACAAAGGATGGAAAATAAGGATCAAAGACCATGGTACTGGTAACCAGCCAGAGTATGTACATCAGAAACAGCACAGGCGTCAGTAACGCACTGACAATCGTACCACCGATAAAAAACTGAAATCCCCAGAAACCTACATGCCCCAACTCGCCATAGAGCTTGATTGGCGTTCGCATATGCACCAGATAACTCTGCATATAGCCTTTCAGCCAGCGCGAGCGCTGGCGAATCCAGTTTGGAATCGAATTATTCGCCTCTTCAAACGTGGTGGAGTTCATGACACCAACCCTGTGACCGGCCTGAGTCAAGCGCACACCAAGATCGCAATCCTCGGTCACATTGTAGGGATCCCAGCCACCCATCTCGCGCAAAATGTCCATTTTAAAGTGATTGGATGTCCCACCCAGTGGGATTGGAATGTGCAATGCATCCAGAGCCGGCAGATAAAAGTCGAACCACAGAGAGTACTCCATGGTAAACATACGCGTAAGCCAGTTCTCGGCCACATTGAAATAGTTTAGTCGCCCCTGAATCACCGCGGTATTGGCCGGAGATTTTCGGAAGGCTATTACTGCTTTTTTCAGCTGATCCGGCTCCGGTGCATCCTCGCCATCATAAATAGTCGCCAACTCACCGCGGCTGAAATGCAGTGCATAATTACAGGCCTTTGGCTTTGTCTGGGGCAACGATTCAGGCACACGGATGATTTCAAAAATGCCTTCCAGTCCCAGTTCCTTGGCTGCATTGATCGTTTCATCATCCTCCTGCTCCAATATCAGTTTGATATCGAGCTTGGAGAGCGGATAATCGAGCGTACGCAGTGCCTGTGCAATATTGGGCAGGGTAGCTGCCTCATGGAACATCGGCAGCAGGACGGTATAGACAGGCAGATCCCGGTCATCCAGAGCCAGCACCTCTTCATCCGTCACAAACTGATCAAAATGCTTCTCTCCCCCGACCCAGCCGAGCACCATACGCAGGCCAAAGTTCAAAAACAGAAAAAGGGATATGCTGAGATTCAGTATGACCAGTGACGGGATCGGCCAGATAGCAAGAACTATTACGGACAACGTCATCCAGACAAACAGGAACAGCAACTGCTTGGAGGTGAACACTTCTGAGGCGGAGTACTGAGGCAGCGCATTGGCCAGCTCATGCACTGCTTTCTCACTGTAGTAGCTGCCACCGATCTCCTGCAACAGCCAGATAATATCAAACTTTGACGTCACAATAAAATCGAACGGCTCGCCAACCGTTTCATCAACGAGCTTCAGCAACTCAGGCGTCACATCGACCACAGCCACCTTCAGCAGGCCGCCTTCGCGACGCCAAGGCATAAACAGCTTCTCCGAATAGACCGAGAGCTTGCTGCGATCAAGCAGTCGAATATCCGGCCTGTTTTGCATCAGGTCCACATGTGGCTTGTCGAAATGATCAGCCAGCGTCTGCCCCATGGCATAAGGACTAACCCAGCCTTTTGCCAGGATAATATCACCGAGCCGACTCCCCCACTCACCCTGAATGTAAATGGCTTCAGTCAGTTTCTCCTCACTCAGCATACCCTTTTCAACGAGCAGGTCGCCTATACGTCCTCGCCTGAAGTGATCAGTCAGCGCATCATAAAAATCAAGCGTGCCGACCATATGAGAGGATAGAATGATGTGCCCCAGGGGGCCGCCTTCCCGTTGCTGCCGCGCAAGCGCCTGCTCGAGTTGTTCGTTGCTGATGAGCCCACGGCTCACCAGCAACTCACCAATTCGAAGCTTTGCAGCCCCTCCCGTCTGAGTCATAAGAGTGCTTACCTGCGCTCATCAAGATGATCCAGCGAATCACCCATATCATGGGCCGCCTGCTGACTCTTCATCTCTTCTGCTGCATAGAATGCATCATCATCCTCACGGGCAGCCTTATTTGCTCTGGACATGCGGTAGAGGTAGACAACAACCATCGTCAACAGGAACCACAGCGCCACCATCAGCCAGAATTTATATTTACCCAGCACATCGAACCAGTCTTCCGCATCCGGATAATAAACCTGAGCCAGCGATGGCTCCGAGCTGTTCATGGTCTTGATCACACCCTGTGAATCAATGAATGCAACATTATCCTCGGCAAGTTCCAGACGATTTGTCACCGGCAACTCGGTATTGTCGGCAGGTACAATCCACAAACCGAAGGATGATGGCGCCCTGACGATTTCAGCCACTGTCACCTTGGTCAGGTTGCTGACATCAAAGTAGGAATCGCCCTTCGGAGTCTGAATCTTGACATGCCCCTTATCAAACCGGACCGGTGCTTCAATACTCTGATCCATCGCAAAGTGACCAACTGCAACAAATGGACCTTCCGGATTGATCACTTCGGATGGAGCGACGAAGTGCAAGCGGTTCTGATCGATGACCAGCGGGAAGTCAGCCGCCAGTCGCGCCATCAGATGCAATACCTGATCGGGGTGAGCAAGATAGGAGGTATCCATATAGGTATCGAAACCGGAGAGGAAGTATCTGGACAGGTCAGCAAATCTGGCAGGTGTGCCGGTCGACTGCTTTTTCACAACCAGAGCACTGTCCGGCGTAACCTGCACATAATCACTCGGCATCACACCATGGCAGTCACCCTCTTCGATATCGTGCTGCACAACCACACGAATCTCATTGAACTGCTTCTGATATTCGGACGGAAGGTTAATCGTAAAATGCTGTTTCATGCCGGTATCGGCAAGACGTGCGGATTTTACCAGTACGTCATTCAGGAAAACATACAGCTCATAATTCGGATCGTCCTTCCAGCGAACCGGCGCCACGATTTCCAGGTTGATGAAATCCGGCTCTGTACCCATAGGTAGCGAGAAGGGGCTGATCATTGTCCGCCAGCTGACTTCCCGGGTAAGGTATTTGACTTCCGTATTCATCCCCAGCGTGGAGAGTGGCAGTGAGTAAAATCCGGCCTCACCTTCAGTGCCCAGCAAGCCACCATGCGCCCGCAGGCTGTCGGGCCTGTAAACGCGATAACGATCACCTGCAGCCAGTATTTTCCAGTTATCATCCAGCAGGTACATCGGCTGCACATCAAAAGGGTCTGTCAGTACAATTGCTGAACGGCCGTTAAAATGTACAAGCATAAGATTATCATCACCGGTGCGGGTGAGGTCCGCACTATCGCCGTCCAAGCCTGTCAGCGCAGCCTTCGGCGCCACGATAATATCACCGATAGCAGGCAAGCGAACCAGCTCCACCTGCTTGCCCTTGTCCGCCAGCAGCGCCATCACAGCCAGCGTCGAAGCAAACTGCTCCTTACTCAACTGCCCGCCTGAAATACTGATCGTCACCTTCTGAGGCAACAAACGCCATGCATCACGGATGGATCTCTCAAACGGCTGGTAGGAAATAGCCAGCGATGACTCCGGCATAATATGCAGGAACACATTGCTCAGTCGATCATCAAAGCAGCGATCGTCCGACATCGGCAGCACGGCACTGACGGTCACCTTCACCAGTTCTCCACGGAAAGCTGAAGAGGGCAACAGCAGATCCATTTCATGCATGCCTGCATCCTTCGGAAGCTCTATCTGCTTATAGGGAATATCATTGATGGAAACGCGAAGGTTGGCAAACTCGTGCAGATCGGGAGACGCACGAAACAGCAGACGCAATGTGCCATTGGTAATGCGGGAATCCAGCGGCGCAGGGAAAAAGAAGGTGGTTGCATGTGCCACGGTTGCACCTTCAAACATGATGCCTTCACGGAAGCCCATGTCCTCCAGGGAAACCTTACGGGTAGCGAAGGGGGTCTCCGGATCAGCTACGACCGGGTCAGGAATATCCTTCACAATAACCTTCGCATTGCTCTTCCGCGCAGCGGACCTGCTCTTGCGATCAGACTTTGAGGCAACGGACTTTGTCGATACCTGCTTTGCAGGTGCCGTGCTAATCTTAGTGGCCGAAGCCTTGCGAACCGAACCGGACTGAACCCAGCCCTGGTCCCCAGTACGTTTTAACGATACAAACACCCACCCGCTTTGACGCTCCATCTCGACCATCTGCTCACCGGGACTCAGCGAAACCAGTCGGGACGCCGTCAACGAAGGGCCTGCAAACAGGACAGACTGGCTTTCTGACACCTCTAGTCGGTCACCGATGTCAGCAAAAGCAGCCTGCGAAAACAGTAGCAGACAAGCTGCAAGCAGCACTCGCCGCGCAAAATTAGCCATCACATGATATGATTTCATAACACCCACCCCTGATTAAACTTCCAATCCAATTTTCAAGCAGCATAAATTACTAATAACGCAAGCAATAGCAATGATTTTCTATATAGCTCTCAAGCAACCCCGGCCTTTCACGCCTGATTTACTGCAAGTCGAATCTGAGCATAGCACACAATCCCGCATTGATCGATGCGCGCTTGCGACCGGGCCACCGCTACATACCCACACATATCCCATGGTATTTCACCTGCTAATCAGCCCGAGACCACCTGAAGAAACCGAAAAAATTATAGCAATATACACTTATATCCCAACGCGACGGCCATGCAGCCACTATGATGGCCTGCTCGACTCGCATCAACGCCGCATCTTCTCTCTCATCACATTGAACGACGGCATAGCCGGCGCCTGATCAATCACCGCAGGCTCGTATGCCAGCAGCTGCGGTACCCCACGCTTTCCGCGCAACCCCATGGCCACATGCCGGGCAGCAGCAACAGTCAGCCGTGCCAGCGCATCACGACTCTCCTGAGGGTGAGCCAACAGCTCTTTCACGCTTGCATAGGAAACACCGGGACCCGACAGCGTCAGCTGATTTATTTTCCCCTCGAGCACTGACGCCATTTTAACAACAGAATCATCCATACCAATAGCAAATCGATCCCTGTAAAGCACCTCGCGTGTGTCCGGCTGGATCAATTCGGCAGATACATATGCAGAAGGAATATAATCACTCTCCAGCCCGCTTGAAACAAAACCAACCTGCTTAAAGCGAATCCGCAAGATACCATCCGTCCGATGGCGCAAAGCCTGCTGACTAGGCTTGAAGTAGTCCCAGTACTTTCTGCCCGAAGCATGCAACGTGTACCCCATCGAGGCGACTTCCTGCTTCAACGTCTGCCTGAATAGCTGTGTGCAGGCATCATGAACCTGACCAGCCTCCCTCTCGTAACTGGCGCTGTTTTGTGCAACGACTATGTTATCCAGCAACATACCCGAACTTCCCATAATCATAAAAACCGGATTCAACTGGCGTATCATCAGGATGCTATCCACTTCCAGACTGGCCAGTTCGATCGTATGCACCGGCCCTGTCAGCACAGGCTGCAGCCCGTTCTTGCCTGAGCAGGAGGCCAGCAACAGCAAGGCAAAGCCTGGCAACACCCACCTGATCAGAAACACACAAGCTCTAACAGTTTTATTGATTTCGACACCCCTTCCCTACTTTCTTGAAGGCGCAAGCATATATGCACAGGCCTCGGTCGCAAGCTGATATTACCATAGAGCCTCTTGCAAAAGTCTTCAAACCTGCTGAATTAAGCCTCTGAGAAGAGGCGAAAAAACTCCCTTCTGGTAGGGTAAGTCATCGACGACAACCAAACCAGAAAGGAGATCAAAGATGAATCATCT
>Ga0210039_1001532_pt1 | contig 21136 bp, 29 predicted proteins | sample CryGeyCG2114_250_3_FD_185460 | JGI IMG/M metagenome (GOLD analysis project Ga0210039, IMG submission 185460) | Groundwater microbial communities from aquifer - Crystal Geyser CG17_big_fil_post_rev_8/21/14_2.50 (SPAdes) (version 2) | ecosystem: Environmental > Aquatic > Deep subsurface >...
TGGGCGGCTGCTTGTTTTCATGATTCATTTTGCTTCCCTCAATTAAGCGATGGCTTAGCTACTCGGGTAGGTGTATTTTCCGCAGCCGGTAGACCTCATCGCGCATCGCGGCCTTGGCGGCAGCGGCGCTCTCATAATCGGCCTCGCTGTGTTCGAGATTCATTTCGCCTTCCTCCATATTCCAGTGACATTCTTCTGTTCTGCGCCCGTCCATTGCGCGAGCGCGGCAGCAAGTGTTGGCATCCAGCCAGTTTCCGCACCGCACTGGCGGCACTCCAACTTGTGCCGGTCGGACACGATCCGCTCATCGCGGTAATGCCTCGGCACATGGCCGCACTTGCCGGTTGGTAGGTGATGAGGGTGCTTTATTTCTCGTTGCATGGCCGGTCTCCTATTGGCGATGATCCAAAGACATTGCGTTACCTTCCACAAACCACAACGCGTAGACCACAAACCCGGCCATTGATAACGCGGCAAGCGCTATTGTTATCAACAGCGTGTAGCTACGGCCATCAGCAACGAACGCCAGTGCAATGATTACAGCCCAGGCGACGGGCATAAGAAACGCCATGAATCCCGCCATGAGGCAACATACCATTTTCATTTCTTTCTCCGATTATTCCATCCCGCAATCAGGTTGGGCCGGTTTTCGTTGCGTTCATGCGGTCGTATTGTTCCAGCGCGTATTGTTCCAGCGCATATTCCAGCATCTCGTCGATGCTGAGGCTATCCCACTGGTTGTTGGCGTCGGCCTGCGCATTCCACGATTTCTTGATTCGTTCGATTACCTTTTTCATCGCCGTCTCCGTTTATGCAACAATTTTCCCGCCAGCCGCAACAATCGCCGCCTTGAGCGCGTCAAGGTTGTTTTTGTGGACTTCGACCAGTACAGAAACGGATTGCTGTTTCTTCAACCACTTGCGGAAATGACCTTCGACAGACAGCCGCTGCAATTCGCTATCCGCGTTGTAGATGGCCCCGCCGCTTACGGATACGACGGCATCGTCCGGGATATCTGACAGAATACATTCTTCATCGTCGTCAACAATGCCATTGACGATTACTATTTCGTCCTCGTGAAACCACCCATCTGGCCATGCGTTGCCGTCGCTGTAAAATCTTTTCCATTCCGCTCCATTTGTTTTGATAGCCATGTCCAATCCTCAAAAGTTTTCGACGACGAAGCCGCAACTGATCGGCAAAACCATAGTTGCATCCCTTACCTGGTCAAGCGCCACCTCCGGGGCAGTGCTTAACTCCGGGTGATCCTCGATCATGTCGGATATCAGGCCGTACTCTGTCCACTCAGAGCAGATTTTGCTGGCGTCAAACTCAATGTCGTGGGAATGGAAAAAATGGTAAAGAGCCTCAAGCCCTTTATCCGAGAATCGGTCGCGCAACCCCAATTCATCGAACCCTTTGATGAAATCCTCGACACCCACTTTCACTTTCGCAAACTGATACATCACCATCCTCCTAATCAGTAGATTCTCGGCGCATTACCGAAAGCGCCATCTCGTTTATCTGGCCGCACCCGTTAGCGGTCAGGTTTTCCTCAACCCAATCGCACGGGCTGCCGTCCCAACATTCAAGATGCCACTCGATATCCTCCTGCGCCGCTGGATCGCTGAGCGAGCCGCACGGCGGACAGTAATGATCGACGATGATGTCAAACGGTAACCAACGCGGCTTGCCTTCGATACGCGTTGGCTTTGGTTCGCCAGAAAGGCGATCAAACACATCGCCCATAATTCCAGACTTTGCGAAAAACTCCATTGCGTCGGTCATTTTCCTTTCTCCTCGGTTATACTGATTAACCCGTTGTCAACCCACCATCGCAGCGTCTGCGATAGCCCGCGCAGCGCGTAGTACAGCCAATCTTCGCCGCCACGTTTTAGACCTGGCGCTCGCCCATCGAACACGTCATGGCACCAGCGGCACGCGCCAACTGCCACAAAATCATCTGGCTTTATACCAGCGCCGCCGCAGCCCGGAACGCGTACGTGGCATAGCGATGAGCCGTCATTGCGGCACACGTCCGGGATGCGCAACATGCACGGCATGTCGGCTGTCGATAGCCGCAGCGCTTCGGCTTTGATCCGTGGCTTGCGTGCGTTCATTGATCCCCTCCGGGATGCGATGCTCTAGGTCTGCACATACTATAGCGCGTGCAACGTCGCGTGTCAACACCTATTTTGCAATGAGCCTTGCTTCCGCGCTGCGCCTGCCGCACAGCCCGCGCTCAAACGATCCACCACGCCACAGCCTGCACATCGACTCAATCTGCGAGGCAATGCAAGCTTCATCGCGCTCCGGGATGCACACGTCGCGTATCTCACGATACTCGCGCCTGGCTGAGCCAACGGTAGACCCGCCACGGTTGTACACCACGCTTACAAGAGCGCCTTGCGCGTTGCTGGATAGCGCGGTAACCCCAACGCCGAATGACCTGCGAGCAATGCGCCAGTAACGCACCAAGTCGATGCGCTCAAACACGTCCAGCGCAAGCGGCCAGCACGTCACCACGTCGCTTATCGCGTCTCTTGCTGCCGCACAATTGCTGCCGGTCGCACCGCTCGCGGTTGCCAGCCTGTCAACTTGCGGGTGATCCGCCCACGTCAAGCGTATTGTCCGCTCAGCTTGTGTGCCGAGGTCTGATCCGATCCCGATCGTCGGGCCTGAGTGCAGGCCGGGACAAATTGGCCGCTGGTAGCGTGCGATGTAGCGCGCTTCTGATCCGACTTCATATCGCACTATCAGATCAACGGCATCCTGCGAAACCGGCACCAGCAAAGCCGCGAGCGCGATGGCGATCATCGTATCGCTCCAACGGCCTTGAGTCGGTCAATACACTGCTGGCACGCCAGCCTCGATATCTCGCAGCGGTCAATCCGCCCGCGCAGTGGGATCAACACCTGTTCAATCAGATCGCCAACAGGATCATCAGCACCAGGGTCAAACCCTATCCCGGCAGCATCGCATGTGACGTAGCACATATCAGCACACGCAGCCGTTACAGGCTCCGGCAACTGCGCAACAATCGGAGCGCCCGCACAGCCGTTAATAACGCAAACCGCTAGTAACGTGATCGTTAATCTCATGGCATCCACCTCAACGAATGGCATCATTTACCGCGTCGATATGCGCTTTGCTCAGCACGCATATCGGTGCCGGGCCAGCGTCACGCCATTGCACACGCCACTTGGTTACCGTCTTTGCTTCCGATTGCATCGCCCACGCACGCATAAGCGCGGCGTTCTGGTCTGCCACCAGCGCATCCAGCGCCGTCTGCTGGTCTGCTGCCAGCTTCGCCACGGCAATGTTGCCCGCCAGGCGAGCATCGGATATACGCGCTTCACAACGTGCGCCAGCACTGGCTAGCCGCCACAACGACCAGCCAGCAACGCTTGATACCGCAATCAGTGCTGCGGCCATGTACAGGATCGGAGATTTCGGGATCATCATCGTCACTCCTCGGCAATCATCACCTGAACAAGAACGAAGATTAACGCGGCAATGCTCACCCACATAACAGCCTCGCCGCCACCAATAATCGGATAGGCCATAACCGCTAACATATTGACGCCAAAAGCCCTGTCCAGCGCACGGCACGCCTTTCTGTGCCGTTCCTCAAAGTATGAATCATCATTTCTTTTTATGGTCCACCCACAAACCGTGTTTGATTGACTCCAAAAAAACATCCTTCTTCACATACCCGACTCGCTCGATCTTGCCACCATCGCGCTTGAACTTCCGAATCGCTGCTGCGATTTTCTTCCGCTCCTGCTCTTTGTCCGTAACTGCTGTTCTGTGCATTGCTGTCCCTCAGTTGTTTACGCCCACTGATCCGCCATCGCTTCCGCGATCCCTATGTATGTCCTGCTCCGCTCTTTCCAGCGTGTTGCGCTCGGCCCTAGTTTGTTCTGCCCGTTGTCGCACTGATTGCCCCATCGTGGGCGCGGTGTTTTCGCGCCGCCGCATTCCATGCACGAACCGCTATCTGGCACCTGAGCGCCACAGCAAACCATCCTCGGCTGAACCATTTTGGTAGGCGTCAGCAGCGGCAGCCCCTTGAGCCACAGGCATGTCTTTTTGCTTGCGTCCTCGCCAAACTGGTACGGCTGGATGATCTGATCCGGCGTCCTGATCGCGCTTGATATGACGCTCACCGGGTTCTCAAGTGCAATCCTATCAATCGGGGCATCCATCAGCCGCTGCACAAACTCCAATGCGTCGTCGGTCAGCTTTGGGTCGCGCAGCCCGCGAGTAGTCCAGTGCATTCCGCTAACGCTAAGATACGTACAAGGCGGATGCGCAATCATCAGATCAAAGTGCTGGTTGCCGATCAGGTCAAAGCAATCGCCCTGGTAGTGCGCCTCGCTGCCGTCTTCCGCTGGCTCAAAATCAGCGGAAACTACGTCGTGGCCGCGCTCCGCAAAAGCCTGCCTCACCCTTCCACTGTATTCACATGCAATCAGTATTTTCACGGTTCCCCCTGTTTAAAATGTGGCGAGGTCAACGGGCTGGAGGAGTCGTTCAGACTTTTTACCCGCCCCTCGCTGCCGGTGTTATTCGGGTGAACGCCCCGCGACACCGCCGGCTGGTCGCAGATAGCCGATGATCTCAGCTATCGCTTCGTCACATCCAAATGCTACGGTTGCATACCAACCACGGCCAAGCATCCCCCCTATCCAATCGTATTGTAGCCGACCAACATCATGCCGCTTGCCATCCCTACGCTTCATTTCAATTGCCAAGCCACCGTATCCGCCGCTCGCCACCGGTAGAATAATGTCCGGGACACCGGCCATTACACCCTGCCGCTTTAGCCTGACGGCCTCCCGTGCATTACGCACCCCACCGTTCGGAACGGCAAACAGCAGCGCCACAGCAGGCGATGACTTACAGTACCACGCTGCCCACTCAAAAAGCGCGGCCTGCTCATCATCCTCATCATGTGCTACTCGCTTTGCCACACAATGTCCTTATCCTTGACCAACTTCGACATGGCTGACTCGAACTCCCGAATGTCAATTGGCGTGTGCGGCGATTCCATCTCCGTGCTATTGCTCAGCCCAGGAACCAAGCCCTGCCAGTATTCAGAACCGACAACATCTTCTTCCAGATCAAAGTCATATCTGGCAATGACATACGAATAATTCGTTCTCCACCTCGCCGCCTCAAGCATGGTCATGTAGCCTTTCTCGGCCACGTCCAGCACATCATCGGGATCAGTGATGCTAACGTACTCAACGAGCACCCATTTTCGTTTCTCATCAACCCACACTGCAATGCAGAACAATCGCGTGTGATCTTCGTCGTAGATGATCCAATCCTTCTGTGTTCGGCCATCGAACTCCGAACGCAATGATTCTGGCGCTTTCATTTCGCGTACTCCTTTACCGGGTCAGGGATCATAATGCCATGATAAGCACCAAACCGCTGAACGAATGCGACAAACTCGCAGAATGCAGGCTTGTCCAGGACATCCCGCTCACCACGCTCATTCTCCGTAGTGGTTCGTAATGGCACAGACTCTATGCGGTTCCCCGGCAGCTTTTTCTCGCGGCTGCCGAAGTGCATCATACATAGGTACTCATGGATATCCTGCTTCTCGTACCCGGTCGCATCGCTAAGTAGTTCGTAGGCCACCCCCCACAGGTACGCAAGCTGTTCAGTGCTGCGCTGGTTCCTGTGCCTGCACACCTCAACGCGCCACGATCCAGGTGGCAGGGCAATCAGGAACTCGCTAATCGTGGTAACAATATCGACGCGATCTTTCCCTTCAGCGATAACCCATTGCTTTTTCTCTGCCACCTTGCAACCTCCCATCGTTTCCTGTACAGTCACCGTTGTTGGCTGCGATATCGCGCTGACACAAGCCCACGTTACCGCCCCCCTCACGGCAACGTGGGCTTTCTTTTAGAACGGGATTTCATCGTCAAAGCCATCGTCCAGCTTCGTCGGGCGCGGCCTGCGCTCGCTCCCGCGTACCTCTCGGCCTGAATCAGAGCCACCTCCACCGCCAAGCATTTGCAACTCGCTTGCGATAACGCCTGTGCTGTACCGCTCAGCGCCAGACTTGTCGGTGTACTTCTCCGTCCTGATAGAACCTTCAAGGTACACCAGCGTCCCCTTCTTCACATACTTGCTGATAATTTCAGCCAGCTTTCCGAATGCCGTCACCCGGTGGAACTCGGTGCGCTCCTGTTTGTTGCCGTCCTTGTCCTTCCACTGCTCGTTTGTGGCTACACCAAACGATGCCACAGAGTTCCCGCGACTTTCCGGGTCTTTCGTCACGTTGCCAACCAAGATTACTTTGTTAATTCCGCGTGCCATTGCTGTTTCTCCGGTAGAGTGTGTTTGTGTTACCTGTCTTAACAGCCATCATGCTCTCCTTTCAGATACCGCGTCCAGGAAAATGCGCTCTTGCTCGGTAACCTCATGTGCCGTCGCAACAGCTACGCCTGCATTGGAAGCCAATATTGCGGCATTCGACAAATCGGATGCGTAACGTGCTACTTGCGGGAACCGCGAACCGTCATCAGGCAGTGGACGCTCAATACTTCTAACGCGTGCGCGAAGTCTATCCCCAAGGAACAGCCACGTTTTAACATGTCGCGGTTCGCATTGCATCGCCCATAACGCGAAATTGATGTCGGTGAATCGCAAAATGTCCGAGTACAGAAGCGGCTCGTCATCAGGCTCGGTTTTCCCAAGCCCGTCAAGTAGCTTGAGAAAGCTCATGGCTCGAAACTTGCCTTCTTCGTAGATGGACGCCGATATTGCATGGTTGATTTTTTTCAATGTCGTTGCGATCATTTTGATTTTCCTCCCATGTTATTCAGTAGCCGTTTGCAGGGCCACCAGTCTGTCTAAGCCGATGGCTACCTCAAACACAACACCATGCGGCCAGTCCTTCCGAACAGAGCACCCGGCAACCTCAAGCCCGCCGATGTGCCAATCAATCGTCCGCTCGCTGTAGTGCGGCAGGTCGTCGGATTCCACAGCCTCACCGCCATAAACCCGCGCCAGTTCGGCCAGCGCCTTTTCCACGTATGGTGCCTTACTGCCATGACTTGCGAACAATTGAAACTCCATCTGCCAAAACTGCACCAGGCGCAGTTTGCTTGCGCGCATCGTGTCAGGCTTTGCCTCGTCCCTGAAAGAGATGCCAGCTTGCCACATGCAGAATGGCAGCCGCTTCTTCATCTGTTCGACTTGGCCGAAGCGCAGCCGCATCGCCTCGAATGTTCCAGCGGTGGTTTCCGGGCGAAGGTACCCGCGCTTCCCCGCATCAATCAGATCGAACTTCGCTTCGACGTGACCACGCAGGTGTTCCACCGGCGTCAATATCGGCGTCTCTGTACGCTCCATCTGCACAGCAGGGTTCAGCCCGCGCCATACGTCCAGCAGCAGAACCGGTATCTCTCGAATCAGGCTCTCACGGCGCAGAATCTCACGCTCGCTCCACATAACGGTTGCATTTGAGTAACACGTTTTCATCGCGCCATCCTTTGATCGCTCAATTTAGATAGGTCTCCAAGCTCCTGCGTCTCGCGCAAGAACGCAACCTTCACCGTGCCCGTAGGCCCATTGCGCTGCTTTGCCACAGCAATTTCCAGCACCCCTACATCAACGCTCTGCACGTTGTAATAGTCGTCGCGGTACAACAGCAGCACAACGTCAGCATCTTGTTCAATCGCGCCAGACTCGCGCAAATCGCTCATGAATGGCCGCTTGTCAGCCCGCGATTCAACGCCCCGGTTTAGCTGCGACAACAGAACTACCGGTATATCAAGCTGCCTGGCAAGTCCCTTCAGTGACCGCGTAATGTGCTGGACGCTGGTTACCACTTGCTTCGGATCGGCATAGCGGCACAACTGTAGGTAGTCCACCACCACAATCCCAACCGGTTCTTCAGCATGTACCCGCCGTGCCCGAGCGCAAATCTGCTCGACCGCCAGCCCCGTTGAATCGTCTGTAGTAATCCGGAAGTCACGCAATGCAATCGTACCGGCCGTTATCAGCCCAAACTCATGCTCCTCCAGCCGCTTCGGATCAATGATACTGGTCAGGTTCACCTTGGATTCGCTCGCCAAGATTCGTGCCATCAACTGTTCGCCAGCCATTTCCATGCTGAAGATCATCGCGTGGCCGCCTTTGTGGCACGCCGCCCGAGCAAACTTCAGCCCCAGAGCCGTCTTGCCCATCGACGGCCTCGCCGCCAGTACAACAAGCTGCCCAGAAACCAGCCCGTTTATCATCGCATCCAGGTCTGTCAGCCCTGTTGGGCTGCCAAGCAACTCGCCATCTACCGCGTTCAGCCTGTCACGCATCTGCCTCGCCAACGCCGACATACACTCTTTCGCGGATCGCGTTGACGTGTCGGCGGCTGCTCTGGTAGATAGCTGAGCAAGCGCCCCTTGCGCGTCCTCCAATACCGTATGGCTATCCCTGCCGGATGGCTGAAACGCGCTGTCAACAATCTCCGTGCCAACCGCTATCAGCCGCCGCATCACCGCCTTGTCACGCACGATAGCGGCATACGCCATGATGTTCGCAGCGGATGGCGTCGTGGTCGCCAGTTCTACCAGCAGCCCGGTATCGTAATGCCGCCCCTTCTCCTGGTGCGACTCCATCCAGTCGCCTAACGTGATCGCATCGAACGGACTGCCGTGGCCTGCTAGTTCCAGTATCGCCCGGTAAATTGCGCGGTGCTCTGCAACATAAAAATCCTCCTCCGTCAACACACCTGTCACCGCATCCAGTGTGTCCGGGGCCAGCATCAAGCCGCCAAGCACGGCTTCCTCGGCCTGCTTTGCCTGCGGAACGGTTCTCATTTTGCCTCAGAGCGCCGAGCCGACTCTACACACCCGCCTATCTCCACCACAGCCAAAATGTCGTCTTGGCTGGCAATCCGAACCTCGGTCATGCCACGCACCGCGTATCGCAGTGCTTCAGCCTTCGATATGGCCCGGATAAGTGATACCTCTCCGCACACCGTGACAAGGTAAACCCGCGTCCTTGTTCGCATTTCCATCCCCACCTGTTGTTTGAGCCGCTATAGTAGCGCACATTGACATCCGTTGTCAAGCGCGTTGACACGGCGCATTGCATACGCTACTATACGTGCTCACCACACGGAGGGCACAACGATGACCAAAGTAGATATGTCGCACGCAACACCGGAGCTTCTTGCCGCCTACGCTCTTGCACAGGGCGAGATCGGGAATGCCGAGAAAAGCAGCACGAACTTACACTTCAACAGCCGATACGCCGACCTTGCCGAGGTGCTCAACACGATCAGACCGGCATTCTCCAAGCATGGCCTGGCTATCATCCAGTCCACCGGGTTTGATGGCGCGATGGTGTACGTGACCACTATCGTCACCCACTCAGGCGGCGGCTGGATCGCGTCAGAAGCGGCTTGCGTCCCCGCAAAGTCTGACGCACAAGGGATTGGCTCTGCCACAACCTATCTGCGTAGGTATGGCGCGTCAGCAATTTCCGGTATTTCGCAGGAAGATGATGACGGCGAGGCTGCCGCTCACTCACCAGCAGCATCAGCGAAAGCCAGTAAGCCGAGCAAGCCCATTGAAGAATGGATGGCGGCAATCGGCTCTGCGCAGACGGTAACGCAGGCAACCAAGATCGGCCGCGAGGCATGGGCAGACTACGGATCAAGCCCTACTGCGCGTGTTGATATTCGCAAAGCCGTGGCATCACGGAAAGACTACTTGGACAACGCAGGTGAAGCACCACCGGCAGATGAAGCCGGCCTCGCAACCGACGAAGGATAAGTTATGAGCCACTGGTATCAGCAAGATGGGCAGGCGAAGCACCGCATTGTAGGTGCAAACGGTGCCGAGCGAGATACAACGCTGCGCGATGCACGCACATCACACCTCGCGCCGTCGGTAACCACAATCATATCGGAGCTTGCGTCTCCTGGCCTTACCGACTGGATGGCTATGGAAGCTATCAAGCAAGCCTTGTTTGAGGCTCCGATGCTCCCCGATAACTTGGAGCCATCCGCCATCCGTGGGATATTCAGCCGCTCACGCGAAGCAACCAAAGCCAAGGCGGCGCTTGGCACCACAATCCACAAGGCGGTGGAACGAGCGTTGCGCGATGACGCAATATCAATCGAGCACGCGAAGGAAATAGCCGCCACACTAACGTGGCTAGAGTCTTTGTCGCGTGCGCTATGGGAGCCTGAAGTATCGTTCTCGCACCCACTAGGTTACGGAGGAACTACCGATGCGGTTTGCCGCAACGACAAGATTGTCGTTGACTTCAAGACAAAAGAGTTTCGCGCTGGTGACGATGTTGCCGTGTATGACTATCATGTCATGCAGCTTGCTGCTTGCGCAGTCGGAGTCGGCATTGCCAAAGCGGAATGGACATGCCGTGAATGGGAAGAATCAGGAATCAAAGCCTTCAACCTGTTCATCAGCACGACTACACCAGGTCTTACCGTGCCGATCCCATGGACACCAAAAGCAATGCACCGAGGTTTCGCCATGTTCGTGTCGTGCCTTGACCTATGGCAAGCGCGCAACAAATACGCTCCGGCGTGGAGCGTTCCGTTAAACGCAATTCGATTGAAAGGATAAGTGATGACGTACAAAAAAGTGAATGCTGGTGCGAGCGATCAAATCGGTCGGCCCTTCTACCCCATGGGCGAGCTTGCAGCAATCAGTATCTACAAACAGCGGCACGGCCTGAAACAAATCTGCATCCGCATTGGCCGAGCCGCTGCTGAGGTCGCCGGGATAGAAACGGGCCAACGCTACGTCATTTCCGTTGACGAACGCGACGGCATAATCAATGGCATCGAACTATGCCGAACCGAATCCGGCGGCGTCATCGTCCGGTCACGCGGCCCGCGTATGTATCTGTCGCTGGCAACGTCCTATGTCGGCCCATCAATGCCAGGCCCGTCCCGTTATGCCGTTCCGCTGCTTGACACAGGCGAACGCCCCGGTCACCTCATCCGGTTCACAACCGGGTCAGCCAAAGGCTAGATATTGTTCCGCCCCGGAGACATGGTAGGCGGTGTCGCATACCGCCTATCACCTTTGTTTCTCCTCGCCATGATCGCCTGAGCGCCACCTGTTAATCCGGGTGGCCGATTTTTGATGACGGATCGCGGCATCCGCTCAACTGGCGCGTTGCCAGATGGCATCTGCACATTCGCAACAGGCGCAACCTGCGGCTGGACAACTACAGGCACAGATTTACGTGGGATCGGCTGCGCCACGGCGGCTTGCTGGTTTTGTCCCGCTTGCTGGTAAATTGCTCGCATCCTACCCGACAATGATGCGTTCCGGTCACCAGGCATCGCACCGCTTGGAAGCGGAGCCTGCGGATTGGCAACCACAGGCGGCGACATGTACCTGTCAAGACTTGGATTCCCCTGTCCAGCGCCAACCGGGATCGGCGTCTGCTGAGGAACCGGCTGAATCACCGGGTTCCGGTTCGCCAGAGACGACTGCTTGCGCGCTGCCATGATCGCCTGAGCGCCATTCGTTACCCCTACCGGCATAGCTGGCCGTGCTACCGCCGGAGGCGGCGCTGGCGGCGCTGGCGGCGTCGGCCTCATATCACCACTGCTGTACCCGTTAGGCGCTCCTACCGGCGCGTTCTGCCGTGGCTGAGCCGATTGCACAGCACTCTGCGGGTTCTGCGCCGCTGGCCGGTACGCTGAAAGGTAATCTCGCATGTTCTGATCTCCTGTTGTTATCGGCGTCTCGGCGTCGGCTTGGCCCCGTCGCCAATATCATACCCGCGTGCGCGGTTCATGGCAGCAACAAACTTCTTTTGCTCTGCCTCAATCAACTTGTCGATCCGGCGTAGTTCAATTGCTACGTCACGCCTACTCATGGAATCATCGTCGCGGATAGCCTTCTGCTCGTCGCGCAAGTCTCGAATACGCGACTTGGTATCACGGAACGTTTCCATCACAGTACCCCTTTGTAGTATTTTCCCGGCCCGCGTCCCGGCCTTCTTGTCGGCATTCTTTAACCACGGCTCTTCATCGAGCAACTTGGTTTGCATCTTGGTATCGTTATTGGCAACCGCCTTGACATACTTGGCAACGGCACTGTTGTACTCCTTGCTGCGATCCCCGAAAACTTTGCCAGTCTCTTTGCCCGGATCACGCCCCTTGAACAACACGCCCAACAAAGGAATGTCCTCGGGGCCATCCGGGTTAACGCCGCCCATCAGGTCAAGCGCAAGACTGGCGGATGCCGCAACAAACCGCCCTGGGCCACCTGTGACTTCCTCAATCAAGTACCCGGTCTGCTCGCCCGTAGGATTCACCAAGCCCGCGTAGTAGTCGCCATCACGCACTGTAGTCGATTCGTTCAGCGCCCGAGCAATCCACTTGTAGATCGGGCTTTCAGTGGACAACGTATCTTGCCACCGTGGGTGCGTCTGATCCAATTCATACGGGTTAACGCCGTATGCCAATTTACCACCACGCCCATTGTCGTTTGCAAGCGTCTGGTAGATGATTCGGACTGGCTCAGGCATAGCCGCGAGCAACCCGGCGTCCGTCTGAATAGGACTCATCGAGTCAATGACAGACCCGGCAGTTGTCAGTGCCAGGTCTACAGTATCAACACGGCGTCCACGCATCGTGTCGTAGGTCACGCGGGCAGCTTGATACCCGAGGTACGAAAAAATGTTCGCCCCATAGAACATTGGAATGTCGAAGTGCTTGCCTGCTTCCTGATCCCATACAACCGGGATTGCTCGCTTGTTCGCATTGTTGCCTACCAGCTTTTCGTATAGTGATTCGCCATCATCATCATCGCCCATCGCAATCATCTGCGCCAACGCCATGCCATAGCTCGTCGCTGCCAACCCGTACATGGTGCGGCGGAACCGCTTCGATTTCATTAGCGAACCAATAGTGACTGCGCCTTGGTTTGCTGCATTCCAGAACACATACAGTGCGCCAACGTGCTTTGATGACGATCCGCTCCGGTTGAAATTGACCGTGATGTTCTTGGCAATATCAACGGCTTCTACTATCGACATGCCGTTCTCTCTCGCGGCAATATATGCCGCAAGCCGCGTTGAAGCCTCTGTGACCTCATTGACCGCCTCAACGTCCCTCATCGTGGCGGCCATAACGCGCTTAACACCGCTAAGGCTCGGGTCTTTACTGTACTTACGTACAATTGACGAAAGCTCTTTGCGTACACCGGATATGTCGGATACGAATATCGTTGATGTTCTGCCGCCGTTTTCGCTGAACTCGCGCTCATACTTGGTAACTAGCGGATCGCCAGCTTTTGCCTTGCGATCAACACGCGTTCTGTTCCACAGCACACTGTACGTTTTCAGGTATGTCGCGCCAAACACCTTTACCAGCTTAGGATGCTTGGCATTCAGATACGCAAAGCCAAGCTCCAAATCCCTAGGCGTGTTCACAATCGGGAAGAACGGCGACAACGACGTTTTCACGGCGGCCAAGAACCGAGTGACCGTCCCTGTTGCGCGGAGCAACGCGCCAATCTTGTCCTCGCCAACGTTTCTAACTGCATCGGCAAGCTGCTTTGACGCAAGCTCAATCGCAACTGGCTTGCCCTCGTGCATATAAACAACTTGATCTTCAGATGTGCTGCGCCTCCACTTGTACGTAATAACTCCACCAACCCACGCAGGCACCCGCTCCATAGGGCGAATGGTGCCTACCGCTTTCTGCGGGTCAAGGGCAATCAGGTTAATCAGCGTGCGCATGAACGCTTGCTTCTGCCTGCCAACAATGGCATTTTCCATATCTCGCACCATGTGCTGAAACACGTGCTTTGGTTCGCTCTTTCGACCAGTTGCAGGCTTGCCAAGCGGCGCTCTTTGCGCCTGCAACCCACTGCCGGTAGAAACGTTAGACGAACTTGAATCATCTTCCTCCCCAGGCAACCCGCGCAACGGAGCGTAATGCTTGTATTGCTTGAGCAATCCAGCGTGACGTTCCTTTGATATCTGCCCAGACTCAAGCAACGCGTCAAGCGTGAATCGGCGCATGGTGTCGGCAATTAACGCGGCTTCCTCAAACGCGTCCCGAACGTCTTTTGGCAACTGGTCAATTGCCTTCTTCGCTGCCTCTGGCGATATGCCAGCGTATTCACCTGACTTGCGATCCTCGATATCCTTGTTCTCTTTTACGTCAGTCTCAAACCCCGCTGCACGCGCTATTTCGGCACGCTCATCCATAATCTCACGCGTGCCAGCGCTACTGGCGACAAACCATGTGTCGGTGATCTTGTCCAACAGCCGCAACTCGTACTTGCCATAACGCTCTGACATGAACTTCTCGCGCTCTGGCGCGTGCCGCCACCACATGAACCGGCCAAAATCATCCTCTGTCTTGCCAACCCGCGTAATCGCCTCAATCATCGGCTTGAGGAACTTCCGCTCAGCCTCGGCGCGCTGGTCACCTGCAATACCGTGGATTCGGTTCTCATGCCGCCAAGCGTCAGCCCACTCTGGGACTAGCCTGCCCAACAGTGCCGACACTCGCTCCTGCGCGTGCTTCAACTCAATGTACTTGTCCAAGTGATGCGTCGTGTACCACTTGATAATGTCCTTTGCCTTTCCAACAGCCGCGTTCTTTACAACCTTGACCCGCTCGAATATGCCGCCTTCGTCGTCGTCAGACAAAACATCCAGCGTGTCATCCGGGTTATCTTCAGCAAACAGATCATAGGTGCGAGGCGTTGCTTTTGGCACCTGCTTTGCTTCAGGAACTTTTTCCACAGTGTTCACAGTCTCACGGCTTGCAGACCGTGATCGGTTGCCTCGATCAGAAGTTCCATCGAATGACAACTCGCCACTATGGTCTACCGCCACCCTAAGCATTCCGGCTTTTTTGATCCCCTCTATAACCGCCTTGTTTGCATCCAGTGTTGCATCGCTTGCGACCACGCTTACCTTTAGCCCGCCACTAATCCTTACGACTCGCGCAAGTGCGGCCAAAGCGCGCTTGCCGTTTGCTTGATTCAGCGGGGCGGTGAACACCGTTGTGATATTGTCATGCACACCAGTAACAATAAACGCCGCTGTGTCATCGCCATTAGCCCTAGCAACATCCGCTATCTTTGATATATCGGCCATAATCCCAATACTGCCATCGGCGGCCCCAATAACTTCACTGATTCTGAGTCCTAGAACTCCCTTGTGCTCGCCTCTCGGTTCACGTAGTGGGTCAGCCTTCCCTGCCGCAGAAGGTAGTTTCTGCACGCTGCTACTCGCAACGCCGCCAGTAACAGTTAGGCTCCCATACGAATCATGATCCAGAACAATATGCCCGGCAAATCCGTCACGTATGCCGTTGCGCTCAAGAGAGCGTGCCACGGCTTCAGTTGCCAAGGTGTCGCCTCTGGATGGATTCGGGACGCCGGAAGGATGGTTATGTACCATCCACAACTTCGAGCCTGGATGCGTTTCACGAACCTTTAGTAGCAGTTTAGCCACGTAATCGTTATCCGAGCTTTCCGGGAATACGTTAACTGAATTGACTGCGCGGCTGGACACTGCGGATTCATGCACCACCGTGCCATCTGGCGCGACGAACTGATACCGCATAGTCTCAATCTCAGGGTCGCGGTATACGGCATTGATTGCAGCCATATCTTCCGCCGTTTTAGCCTTCAACCCGATAATGCGCGAGCCGCCAAGCCGCTTGAAGTTCGACTTTATTGATTGCGCAAGAACAGAGCCGCCAAATCGTTCTAGAATGCGTTCAACAACATCGCCGCTCTTCTTTTTGGCCTGCGGCTCATCAATGCGAGCCTGCTCCGGTCGATCCCCGGCAAGCAAATCTCCGTCGCCCTGCTCTGGGCGAACCAAGTCCCTGCCAAGCCCGTTGCGCTTTGCGTCCTTATCCTTCGCCAAAGCGGCGATCCGCTCCTTATTCGTCGGAGCGGCAAACAGACCTAGCTGTTCTTCTTCCGCTGATCTTTGACTATCGTCAGTATCGGCTTCTTCGTTCGCCCTTGTGGCATTGTCAGCAGTGGCTCGTCCACGTCCAGCTTGTTCGCCACTATCATTCCCGCTCTCAAAAGCGTTTCCATCGCTTTCCTGGTCGCTTCTCGCTTCATCTTTCCCACCTATCGCGGTTTTCCGCGCTCGCTCAAAAACCTCTGATACCTCCGGCGTTGTATCTTCACCAAAGATATCTTGCGTAGTATTTTGGATTTGGCTATCGGCAATCACCCGCGCAATTTCATTTAACTCCGATGCTATGCGCTTCGATGACCGCCTGTGCTGAGCAAAAAACTCCATCGCTAACTGCGTAGCTTCGCTACGACCTAACATATCCCCCTGCGCAGCAACGTTGTCTGGCGATATGCCGTTTCTGCCAGCCTCGCGTATTGCATTGAATGCAAGTGCTATCTGCTCCGGCACGGCACCTAGCGGCCCATCCTTGTCGATCTTCGCCATCGCTGGCGCAGCCTGAACCATCGCGTTGATGATGTTCTTGCTTGATTCGTCGATGCCTTCAGATGATGCCGAAACAAGCTCATCATTGTTGTATGCACGCGCCAACAACGCGTTGCGAATGCGCCCAAGCCCCACAGAGTTTATCCGGCCACCGGCTGACTGCAACTGAGCGGCCTCGTTTTTGCCAACGGATGCAAAAAACGCCCTGAAGAATGGCGTGTTCCTACCAACCGATATGCCACCAGCTTCGTCAATCTCTACCGTGCTGAGGTCTGGAAGTATTCTCGCGTCACTGTGCGCCTGCTCCGATGGCGACATAACCAGACCGGGACTTACATTTGACTCCGCTCCAATATTAGACATGCCAGTAACCGGCTTGAACAGTCTTATCAGTATCGGGGCTGATTTACCGCTGAATGCTGCTGCGCTAACGCGGTGAAGCCCCTCGTCGGAAACAATGCCTTTTACGTACCCTGCGAGTTTTCCGCGCCTTGCGGCCTCTTTCAGCGCTTCGGCTCGACCGTTGTTCAGCGCCTGCAAGTCAGCGTCTTGATAAGCCGGGTTAACGTTACCGTAAACATCGTGCGATGCCTCGATAGAATCGGCCTCAACAACCGCGTACCTTACTTCCACCTTCTGCCCGTTGGCGAAAGTAACAATGTCGGTTCTCCCCATGTCCGACTCTGGAATGCCAATGTCTCGCCGCATCTCAACCATCGGCGCACCCGTACCAGGATCGCGCGAGTGACTTAGCTGCTGTGGGTCAAGATTGTTTACCATCCCCAATAGTTGAACCGTAGATGCTGTGCGCCCTCTATCTCGCGGCTGCATGTTCGGGTCAACTATGGATCGACGCCCTTCAGACGGCACACTTTCCTGCACATCCTCGACCGGGCTTTGTTGCTGTATCTGCTCCCCACCGGCGGCAGTGCCCGTCACACCGGTGGCAGTTGACTCTGTACTGGCTACAGGCTCCTGATTCTGTACCGGCTGCGCTAGAGCTTGTGGTGGCTTTGTAGCCCTGTTCAGCATCCCGGTAACCGATGCCTCTAGGTCGGCGCGCATGGCTGCATCCGCCCCACCGGTTGATACCAACCTTGCAATCTCGTTCTGCGCTGCCTCAGCGGCCCGAGCCTTTTCCAGCTTGACGGTAATTTCAGCCCTGCGCTGAATCGCCGCATCTTTGCTCGGCGTCCCGTCTATCCCATATGCGCCTTCGTTGATCCCCTCGACCAGCTTCTTGTGCTCACGCGCAAGCGCCTGCTTCGCCTTGGCCGACATGACACCACTATTGGCGGTCACGCTCAACTCGGCAATACGATCTTCAACGGGAGGCGCTACAACCGGCGCTGCTTCTTGTACCGGCGCAGCCGCAACAGGCCGAGCAACAGGCCGAGCAACAGGCAATGTCGCTACTTCTGGCGCTACGTCTGGCGCTACAGGCGCTGGTTCTGCCGCAACTTTGGCAGCCGCCGCAGATATGATCCTGTCAGCCTGCTGCTCGCCAGGTGTGGCAGGGCGCTTGCGCGCACCGGCAGCGAAACCAAGCGGCGATGCCGCGAATGTGCCTATGGCACTGGCAGCTAAAACCCCTTCCCCGGCCTTGCCAATCTCCCGAGCACCGGCAGCAACCTCGCCAATGTTCTGTGCGAACTTCTCGCCGCCCGAATCCCCGGCTTCACCAACGCCTTCGGCTGCTGCACTAACACCGCCGCTTGCAAATCGCTGCGCAACAGGCCGTCCAGCCAGCGCGCCAAGTATTCTTCTGCTCGGCGCTGCCCCTTTCAGCAAATCCTCAACAACATTCAGGCCCAACTTCTGCGACAGGCCGCCAGTCACACCTGTCAATGCGGTAACGCCGGTAAGCGTGGTCATGTAGCCGCGTGTGGCAAGCTCGGCCAGAGCCTGCTCATGATTCAGCGTCTTGCGCAATTCATCATAACCGGCAAGGTTTGACGCATCTTTTTCCGGCGTCATCATGATGCTTTCAGCAACTTCGTCGGCGTCCAGCAAAGCCTGTGTCGCAACGCCAGATGCAACAGCCGCGTTCGATGCCGCAGCACCGGCCTCTATAGCCGTCGCACCCTTCGCTATATTCGCCGCCCCAACCAACCGACCAAAAGCAAGCGGCCCGCCAACCGATGCAGCAACGCTTGGCAACAAGGCTTGCAAATTGCTGATAGGCGCGTCAAAAAACGCCGATACGGTATCCCGAAGCCCTGTCTGCGATGCAACGTTTTGCGTATACCCTTGGCCTTCAGCCCTGCCCTCGTCAGAAACCAAGTGCTCCTTTATGCCCTCGGAAATTACGTTTGCAACGTCTTGCGCTTTCGTCCCAATCTGCTGCCTGCGCTCTTGCTCAAGTGACGGCTCCCCAATAGCCGCTCGGCGCGCATCTTCACGAGCTCTATCAGCGGCGCGTGATTCGTCGTACTTCTTCAACGGGCTATCTTCGCCGGTCAGGCGCTTATGCACAGCATCGCGTTCAGCCTGCGAACGCGTTTCGTTCAAGATATAGTCCACTTTATTGTCTACATACCGCTCAGCGCCTTGGACTAAATCTCTGGCGCGGTCTGGCGCTTCAGCAACAGTTTCCACTACATTGCCAACAAGCGCAGGAATGCCACCGCTCGGCAGTTTGGATAGCCCACGGCCAAACAACTGCAAGCGGCTGCGTGCAGAATCAGGCTCAGATGAAAGCGCAATCGGGTCTGGCTGCGCTGCATCGGCAAAGGCTCCGGCAATCCTCGTGCCCTCGGCTGCCACATTTGCCGCCAAGTCGGCAGGGGCGCGCAGGAAACTTGAGTCCTCTACCCAATCTTCCGGGACACTCGGGTCTGCCCCGTCTCTCAGCTTGCGAGAAACGAACTCGGCAACCGCCTCGTTTGTAGCTTCATGCTCAAGGTCAAACTGTAGCGTTGAACCATCCGGCAGAGCTACCGCATATCTTGGCATCGTACGTCCTAGTTTCCGGTGATGTGCCGAACGTTCTCCGGGGTAATGCTATTCGGTAGCCTTGATTGTTCTTCGGACTGGCCGGAAACGAAGTCTCTCGCAAGCACTGTGCCTGGCGGCGGGGTCTGTCCATACGGGACGCGAACAGTAGTGTTTTTATACGGCCCACTGGTGTATATCCAATCTGTTCCGCCCTGGCTGCCTGAAGAACTGCTTGGGAATGGCTTGAACGTTGGGTCTACTTCGTCCCCTGGTTCAAGAGCAACTACATGCGTGGAACCGCCATCGCTAACGGTACCGAATAGCGTCCCTGATGGGTACTGCTTCGGACGGGCCTGGCTCTCAGCAATGCTTTGCTCTGTCGCACGACTGCGCAATGCAAAGTCTCGACTATCGCGCTTTCCTTCTTCCGCCAACTTCGCGTCCTCTCGTGAAATAGTCTCACGCCGCTGGTTGTCCTCACGCTGGACGCGTTCCGTATCGCGCTGAAGATCGTATGACCGTGCTTCAGCAATGTCCGACTTCTGGTATTCACGAAGCCGCTGCTCCTTCATAAGCTCGGCCTGTTGCGCCCGCTCCGTCTGCCACTGGATCAACTCGCCCTGCAAAAAGCCAGCACCGAACGCCGCCGCCGCTCTGCCCAATTTGCTCATTGTGCTACCCCTTGCTGTTGCGCGGCGTCACCTGTCGGCGCTTGTTGGGCAAACGGATCAACGCCAACCTGCCGCCCGCGCTCAGCTATATACCCGGCGGCCTCATCCACGTCGCCATCATCCTTCATCTGCTGCAAAATCTGTTGGGCAGATGCGCGCTCCTGTTCATCCGGGTTACTGTTCATCAGGTACGCTTGGATCGCGGAGTACAGGGCCGCCTCCGGGTCATCGTCGCGGTTCACTTCGATACCAACAGATTCAGCAAGGTCAACCAGATCGTCAATCACCTGCGTGGCAACACCAAGTAGGATATCCAGATCAAGCTCACCACCGGATGCCTTTACTTGCTCCACCGCAGACTGCACCAGCGTATAGGTTGTCTCGCCAATCGTGTCGGAAATGTCAGCGCCGTCCTTCAGCAACCCGACAATATCCTCATTGCCTTTGCCGAAGATATGTTCGCGCAAACCGGAAACCATCGACTCAAATAGCTCGGTCGATGGATCGGTCGCCTGCGCACCGTGAGCGCCAATGTCCTGCGGATTCAAGAGTTGCATCAGCCGCCTCCTGCGTTCGGTGTCGCAAACGTCTGCGGATCAAAAAACTGGCCCTGTACCTCCATGTCCTCGGGAGTGAGATTCTGCCCGAACTTCTTTTTTGGCTTCCCACGGTCAGCATTTACGCCGTACACGGCAATTGGCCGGTCGCTTTCCTGCCCGCCACCAGCCGTCAGCATGTTGATGCCACCCATAAGCACCGGCCCTGCAAGCGGGCTGCTCATGAAGGATTGCAGCGCGGTTTTCTTCACAATCGGCGTTAATGTCTGGCTTATCGACCCGGCCCCACCTGCCGCTGCCGAAAGAGCACTTGCGGAACCGGCAAGTGTCCCACCGCCAAACGCCGGGGCAAGAACGCCAGCACCAGTAGCGAGGCTCCCGGTCGCCGCAGGTGCCGCAGCGGCCAAACTCGATGCCAACCCGCTCGGCACGGTAAGCCCCGCACCAACCAACGAACTGCCACCTGCGGCTGCACCAGCGGCTGGGGCGGCGGCAGTGGTAATGCCAAGG
>Ga0210039_1001534_pt1 | contig 21094 bp, 19 predicted proteins | sample CryGeyCG2114_250_3_FD_185460 | JGI IMG/M metagenome (GOLD analysis project Ga0210039, IMG submission 185460) | Groundwater microbial communities from aquifer - Crystal Geyser CG17_big_fil_post_rev_8/21/14_2.50 (SPAdes) (version 2) | ecosystem: Environmental > Aquatic > Deep subsurface >...
TAGAATTTCGAACTCCTTCCTCACCACCACTTGAAAATTCGGGGCAAACCACGAAGGCATAAATTCCCTGACCCTTGATGGGATGCGGAACACCTACCACTGCCGATTCGGTAACCAGCGGGTGTTCGTTGATGGCATTTTCAATCTCGGCCGTCCCCAATCGATGGCCCGAAACATTGATAACGTCATCCACACGGCCCATGATGCGGTAATATCCATCTTCATCCCTACGGACGCCATCGCCTGTAAAATACAAACCGGGATATTGCGAAAAATAGGAGATTTTGTACCTCTCGTGATCACCCCAAAGTGTACGTGCTATCCCCGGCCAGGGAAATTTAATACACAAGTTACCTTCTACACTTTTATGGCATAGGTAGCGACCTTCGGCATCCACAATCACAGGCTGAATGCCGGGTAAGGGCATGGTAGCAAAGGCAGGTTTGGTGGGAATGATTCCGGCCATGGGGCTAATCATCACGCCTCCTGTTTCGGTTTGCCACCAGGTATCCACAATGGGACAGTGGTTTCCACCCACATGGTCGTGGTACCAGTGCCAGGCATCTTCATTGATGGGTTCACCAACGGTTCCCAACACCCGCAACGATGGCATATCAATCCCTTCGATCCATTGTTGTCCTTCTGCCATCAGCGATCGAATAGCAGTCGGGCTGGTATAAAACTGGTTGACCTCAAATTTATTGATGATATCCCAATATCTGGATGGTGTCGGAAAATTGGGAATCCCTTCAAACATCACGGTAGTGGCTCCTTCGAGCAAGGGACCGTAAACAATATACGAATGACCGGTGATCCAACCAATATCTGCAGCACAGAAATACACCTCACCGGAAGAATACTGGAAAACATTCCGAAAAGTATAGGCTGAATAAACCATGTAGCCTCCGGTTGTATGAACCACACCCTTTGGCTTGCCAGTAGAACCACTGGTATATAAAATGAAAAGCGGGTCTTCAGAATCCATCACGGTGGCTTTTCCCTCCTCAGAAGCTGACTCCATAAGTTCGTTCCACCACAGATCACGGTCCTGGTTCCAGGTTATTTCGGTGGCCGTTCGTTTCACCACAATCATTTTCTCGATGGTCGGACTTTTTTCCAGCGATTCGTCAGCAGTATTTTTCAGTTTCAACACCTTGCTTCCACGGTAGCCTCCATCCGAAGTAATTAACACCCGCGCTTCGGCATCGTTGTTTCTGTCGGCCAGTGCATTGGCAGAAAATCCGGCAAATACCACGGAGTGAATGACCCCAATCCGGGCACAGGCAAGCATGGCAATGGTTAACTCAGGAATCATGGGCAAGTAGATGGTAACACGGTCACCTTTGCGAAGTCCAAGGCCCAAAAGTACATTGCTGAATTTCTTTACCTCCTTAAAAAGTGCTCCATAACTGAGTATCCGGTGAGCTTCATCAGGATTGTTGGGCTCCCATATCAATGCAGGCTGATCATGGCGCAGAAAGAGATGTCGTTCAAAAATGTTTTCTGTGATGTTGAGTTTGCCATTTACAAACCAACTGACCTTTGGCTCATGAAAATCCCATTCAAGAACCTTGTCCCATCGTTTGTGCCAGTAAAATGTATCGGCCACATTGTCCCAGAACCCGGTTGGATTGGCAACGCTTTTTTGATATTCGTGAATGTATCCGCTGAGTGTTGAAATTTTTGGAACCATGTTAGATTGTATTAGTGAGTAAAAAATAAAATGCTGTTCTCCAGACCAAGGCAATTACAAATCCTTTTTACATTGGGTAATCATAAAATGGACTACCCTTCCGGGGAACTGAACAAAAGATCGGGCTAAAATAAAGATTTTGTCAGTCAAATAAGAGATTTGTGATTTTTGATGTTAAATATTAACAATCGAATTGGTTTCCAAACCAGTCAACTTTGAAAAATAGAAAGATGCAACGATTTATCATTCAATTAGATAAAAACTATCTCAGTTGGGAAATGCACTAAAAATTTACATAGAATCACAGAAAATCGTTGATCACCTGACAAACTTTTCAATCAAATTGTCAATAGCGGCTAAGGGTATTTTACATTTTAATTGTCTTATAGTCACTAAGCTGTTATTGGTGTTGATAACGAAGCCCCATTTCAGAGATACTAACATGAACTTAATACCCCACATAACAAATGTATCTTATTCTACCGGAATAATGAAATTAGAATTCAGACCAGAATATTTTTGTGCAGAAATGGTAATGTATCGAACCATGACAAATTAAAGAATAGCAACCGGAAAGAATTGTAAAGGACCAATTGATAACTATTAGGGATATTTATCTATAAACAACTTAGCCAGCACAGAGCACCATGTCCAGGATGGTGCTTTTTTTTTATTTGGAAGTGAAAGATTTGTGGAAAACCCCGATAAACATTGTGGGGCAAGGCGTACACATGGTAGTATGTCAATACAGAAACTGAATATCGAACTGCCTCCTTGCCTCCGTGCTTACGGCAGGTTCACCTACCGAAGGTAGGTAAACCGACAATCAAGCTATCGATTAACGAACAAGGGATCAATCCTTCAACATTCGTAAATACTTCAACCTTCCAGGTTGAAAAAAACCTGGAAGGTTATCCCATCGTGAATCTGTGTTCAGCGTTTGGCAGTCAAGTTAACGCCTGCCCGACTCACTCGCGGAATGAGAAAATTTAGAGGTGAGTTCGATCTCCATAGCCCCCTCCTCCCAACAATAAAACACCAAAATAACAACTTTAAAAATCAAATCGATAAAATAAATCACTAGATTTACCCCATCAAACACCCGATGATCCGTTTATAATAAAGCAAAGAGCTGATTTAAATAATTTTAAACGATTGAAAATGCGTAGGTTATTAATTATAAAGAGGTTAAAAAAAAGGTGGTAGATAAATAATTGCTAGATGAGTTTATCCACTCGTTGTATGCAGGTATAAAAAACCGAAACTGAGACATAAATGATAACCTAAAAAATATAACGAATAGACTTTAGCTCTTTGACAGGTTGGTGCAAATTTGAAGGAATTTATTTTGTTTTTTTCTTCCCCCCGCAAAAAAGAAGAAGGAAACCCCACCTACATTGCAGCACACCTGCCCGTCCGCCTGCCTGCGGTCGGCAGGGCAGGCGGATTTGCAAGCCACACGGGCCAACGCTGCAACCAATATCAAAACTGTCGGGATGCAAAAGAGCTTGCAAAACTTGTCCCGATTTTTCGGGAGCCAACGCTACAGAAGAAAATATAAAAAAAGCTTACAATATAAATTATAATGAAAGAAAACCATTCAGATTTTATTTTATTCAAAACCGAGGACGAAAAAATATCGGTAGATGTTCGCTTTGAAGAAGACTCGGTTTGGCTTTCGCAAGAGCAAATGGCTACATTGTTTGAAAGAGACAGGAGTGTAATTGTTAAGCATATTGCTAAAATATTTTCGGAAGGAGAATTAGAAGAGAAAAGCAATGTGCAATTTTTGCACATTGCAAATTCCGATAAACCGGTGAAATTTTACAACCTGAATGTAATTATTTCTGTGGGGTATAGGGTGAAATCTAAAAGAGGAACCCAATTTCGTATTTGGGCAACCAAACGCCTTAATGAGTATATACGCAAAGGTTTTACCATGGACGACGAACGCCTGAAAAATTTGGGTGGCGGTGGCTATTGGAAAGAATTGTTGCAACGAATACGCGACATTCGTGCATCCGAAAAGGTATTTTACCGGCAGGTACTTGATATTTACTCAACCAGCATTGATTACGACCCAAAAGCAGGTGTTTCTGTTGAATTTTTTAAAAAAGTGCAAAACAAAATTCATTATGCCGTACACGGACAAACAGCAGCCGAGGTTATTTTTACCCGTGCCGATGCCGAAAAAGAATTTATGGGCCTGATGACTTTCCCGGGTAGTCGTCCGTACCTGAAAGACGTGGCAGTTGCAAAAAATTATTTAGACGAAAAAGAGCTTCGTTCGCTTGGACAAATAGTATCGGGGTATTTGGATTTTGCCGAGCGTCAAGCCGAACGAGAACAAGCAATGTTAATGAAAGATTGGGCTGAACATTTGGATAAAATTTTGACAATGAGCGGCGAAAAACTGTTGCAGGGTGCAGGTGCTATCAGCCACGAAATAGCTATTGAAAAGGCTACCACAGAATACAAGAAGTATCAACAAAAAACATTGAGCGAAGCAGAAAAAAATTATATGGAAAGTTTGAAAGTATTAAAAAATAAAACCAAAAAAAAGGAAAAATAATGCCCACGCAATTGCAAGCATCTGGATATTTATCGGAACCAAAGGCATTTTTGCCATCGCACAATAAAACATAATAAACCTGCACGAGCAATAACACAATATTACGACAATGAAAAAGACGATAATCATTTTGACTTTAGCAGTTTTTGAACTGACGAGTTGTGCGCAAAAACAGACCACGGAAATTCGTGAGGACTTTAAAAAGTATTATGACGAATTTAACGTTGAAGGTTCATTCGTTCTTTATGACCAAAGACAACGTTTATTATTTTGCTAACTGTATCCAGTCATCCGATTTTAATAACAAGGACTTTGCTAATGCGAGAATTGATATTACTTACTTAATACTTGACGAACTGAAAATAACGAAGAAATGAGAATAGCTACTGCTAACAGCACATTTGCAACAGGCGAGGCTTCATACGCTGCATACAGTTTTGTGGTTGGCTCCGCATCAACGTTTATGCTTAAAATACCGCCCATCGCTAATCCGCAAACCATTACCTGCCTTAGGATTGGAGAAACCCAGGGCATTAACAGTGCATCCTGTGTCACACCTCACCGTTACCGTAATTAATTAACCCTCCCTGAGGCTAGTGTTTATGAAAAACATAGTGTGAATGGTAATGTTTGTGGGTTTCGTCTCCATGTTTGTGCACATGTTTGTGAATCAGGTTTACGCTGATCAGGAAATCCTCATCATTTAGTATTTCAGATGCTGTCCCGGTTTTTTGAATGGTGTGATCCTCCGAAAGTACAGCCACCCTGGGTTGCAGGTGATCGATCAAATCCAACTGATGTGTGGTGAAAATAATGGTTTTACCGGCATGGTTCAATTCCAGAAGTAGTTCTGTAACAAAAGTCTGGGTTTTTGGATCCAATCCTGCCAAAGGCTCATCGATGAGCAGGATTTCCGGGTTCTGGGTCAGCACCGACCCGATGGCGACCCTCTTTTTTTCACCACCCGAAAGCAGGTAAGGTTGCCGGTCTCTTAGGTGACCGATACCGAGGTAAGAAAGGGTTTCTTCAACTCGTTCAACCGCCATTTCGTGAGGCATATTTAATTGCATCGGGGCAAACAGGAGTTCGTCGTACACCGTGGGATTAAACAACTGTATATCCGGATTTTGAAAAATAAATCCCATGTTTTGCCTAAACTTTGTTACGAAGGCTTTATCGCGCAGGATTTTCTCATTAACGGTTTCACCTTTAAATACCACCTCACCCGAATCAGGGAAGACAAGGGCATTGAGGATATTCAGCAAGGTAGTTTTCCCACATCCATTGTGACCGATAATCGAAAAAAGTTCCCCTTTCTTCACAGAAAGATGTATGTTTTTCAGGGCAACTATATTGCCCGGATAGGTATAGTTGATGTTTTTTAGGGCGATAATTTCTTCCATAAGAACCTAAATAAATTTAACTGCAATGCCAAAGGCCACGACGATGCCGATGGCCATGTAATCTCTGGTTGTTAAAGGTTGTGGCGGTTCAGGTATAATTTGTCCGTTGTAACCCCGCGAAACCATAGCAAAATAGGTGTTTTCGTACTGAGATACCGACCGTTTAAACATAAAAAAAACCCGCCCACTGATCAGTTTTCGAAGTTGGCCATTCCCCGGGTTTTGAAAAAGCCTGGATTTTAATGCAAGATAGGTTTCTTCAATGGTTCGCGACAGGATAAAGATGTATTTGTATGCCAGGGTGATCACCATTAAAAATGTGTCGGGCACACCCACCAACTTAAACGATTTGATAAAAGCAGGAAAGGAAGTCGTTAGCATGATGAGGATGGAAAACGAAACGGAGTTCCATACACGGAGAAAAATCAACCCAACCACCTGCAACCCTTCACTGGTGAATCCGATATTTTGGGGTATGTGATAAATCCAGAATTGGTACGACTGGTCCAATGAAAACAGGTTTAAAATCACTTTGCCGGGGGTAATGATATTAAGTGAAGCCGGGAATACCACCAAAAACCCAAAGAAAAATGCCAGAAATAACACCTTCTTATATATCCCTGGAATATTGATCCTACCTATCAGAACCAGTGTAAAAATAAAAACGCTGATGCAAATCTGTCCCATCAGGTCGTTTACAAGACTGATAATCACAGCCATGAATATCAATGCGAAGAATTTAACTTTTGGATGTATGGAATGAAGCATCCCACCTGCCGTTGCATTCTCTGCCTGGACATAAACCGATTTAACCGTTTTTGCGGCGTTTAAGATGGTTTTGTCGATAACTGAAAACCGAACCTTTTTCCCGGAGGTTACTCTGGTATTAACCGGTTCGTTTTGCATCAGATATCGGGGGAGATTAGTCGCCATTTTTAATGATGAGTTTTGAAATCAACAGGGTGACCAGATAAGTCAATGTGGCACCAATGACCCCCGAAACAATATAGTATCCCGACTGATGAACCACCGACGGATCGGCTTCATTCATTGAATAATCCGGGATTGGAGCATTCCAGATATTTGAATATTTTTCGAGTCCTGCCGGAACGTATCCGATCAAATCATTCAGGGTGGTGGCCGACCATTCGCCCCACGCGTCACCTGCATCGAAAACCATGGGAAGTAAGATTCCAATGGGCGTCAATACACACAAACCCAGTAAGAAATAAAGAATTTGCCTCTGAAGTTTAGTCATGATGCATCCCTTTCTTTTTTCTGAGGGCAAAAATTAATCCCGGATCACTTTTCAGAAAATAACGCACTATCAAAGCAGTGATCAAACCTTCAACAATCCCAAAAAGAACCAGGTGTTCGATGGCCATAACCGGAATGGCAACGCTCAGATCGTAAGGACAATAAAGCGCTTTTCCTTCCGCATCGGATGCTATCAGGGGTTGAATGCCAAATTCCACTGCCGTGAGAATAGCGGTCAACACCAGACTAAAATATCCTGAGATAAAAGCGGCTACAAACACCCTTGTTTTCTTCATCGGGTTTACCGAAAAGAGCTTAAAAAGATAATAGGCCACAAACGGCATAAATATGGCCATGTTGAAACAATTGGCTCCGATGGCTGTAATTCCGCCATCACCAAAAATAAGCGCCTGGATAATAAGCGCCACCGAAACCGCGACAACGGCAGCCCAGGGCCCAAATAAAAGGGCAATGACCGCAGAGCCGACAGCATGTCCGCTGGTACCGCCGGGTATGGGCAGATTGAACATCATGATAATAAACGAAAAAGCCGCGGCCATGCCCAGATAGGGAATATAACGTGCCGAAACATCCAGCTTCACCTTTTTTACTGCGACAGCTGTTACGGCAACAAAAACGCCCATGAGTGGAAGGTAGGTCTGTGGACTTAAATAACCATCGGGTATGTGCATAATTCTTTAAAATTTGTTTTAAACTTTAATCAAATCCCCACGTCAAACCTGCTTTTTCACAGTACAATAATATCAAATATTTCGTTTCGATCGAATTCGAGCCAGTGTTTGATTGAAATAGCGCGTATTGCCTCCCAATAGGCAGGGGTCAGCATGCCGTACTTACTGATGGCCTGGTTAATTTCGTTCCTTACCTGACGCTGAATTTCCGGTTTCAACACCAGTTTGATTTTTTTACCATGATATGAAAATACAGCAGATGGACTTTTTATTGAATCTTCACTTATGCTGATCATTCCCAAACCCAGAGTGGCCCCAGTGCTCATTTGCAGCCCGTCGTTCAAACAACTCAGGGGTGGTTTGTCGCCGGCATTTGAAATCACCGTTATGCGGTCGACTTCTGCATAAAGAACTTCACGCGCTTTTACGCCCATTTTTGCCCCTAAAATTGAATAGGTTCCCAGGTGTCCGTGAATTTCGTTGGTTAACACACATTTACGCCATTCTTCATCTCCATACCGTGCGATAATTTCCTTTAGAACCGCTCTCACATCGGGTGTAAACATGTTGGTATCACTTGGAAACGGCATTAAAATCACTTCGCTCGAAAAGGCGTAGTCGTGGTGAAAGATGTGCACTAACTTTTCCTTGATTGATGGCACCTCGAAATCGGTGTTTATCCTAATGTTTGGCCAATCAGCATGATGCTGCATATCAAATGCATCAGGAAAGAGAAAATAGATTGGCAGCAAATCGTCCCACAATTTAAGATGTCCCGAGAGAATCCTCTCCTGCACCAAGGATTGTTCATGTACTGAAACCAGATAGGCGGTGATTCGGTTGGGCATTTTCGAGATTTCGGTTAAGAGGCCGGCTGAAAACTCCATGCCGGATTTGTTTAAGTTGGATATAACCTCTACCTGAACTGGTGAAGAAGTCAACACAAACTTGGCTGCACTGGAATCCCTGTCGTAATTAAAACCACCCGGAAAGCGGATGGTTTCATTGTACCAAATGATTCTTTCAATTTTCCTGGAAATATGAGGCGCTGCTTTTAAAGCTTTGGCCACATTGGTCAAAGGGCCGAGACAGAAAAGTGTGACCGGCTCATCTGCTGCAAGTAGACTGTTGGTAAGCAGTGCAGCTGCATCCTGTGGATAAATCAAACTTTCATTGTCCTCATTTCCCCATACGATAGCCTGCGAAAAAGGTCTCCAATCCGGTGGAGACATGGTCAACTCCTCTCCTATTCCTACCGGGATATCCAGAATTTTGAGCGAATTCAGTAAACCTGTTACTTTAAGACCGCATTCGGCAGGAGCCAGTGTGCCATCAGAGGTAAGAATAGCCTGAATATCTGCTTCTTCCAATGAAATCAAAGCGCAAATGGCTCTTAAATCGTCTATTGAACCATCGGTATCGATGATGATATCTTCATCTTCATGGGCGTACGACCCAAGTGAAAACAACACAAATGTCAGCAACAAAAGGAAGTAACCTTTTTTCATCTCTTCAACTTTAATGATTAAAATTTTAATATCACACCACCAAAAACGGTCAATCCATAATTCATCTGTTATATCGTGTTATGTTTTTTAATATTCGTGTTACTATATAGTTAAAAAAATTATCCTAAATCAGTCATGACGAGTTTGCCGTGGTGAATTCCTTTTGTACCGATAATTCTATCGGCCAGGTTGACCAAATCCCTTGAATTGCCTTTCACTGCAATGGTTTCAAGGCATAGATCATGTTCCAGATGTACATGCTGGGTTGATAGAATAAGGTCGTGAAAATCGTGCTGTACATTTACTAATTTGCTGTTTATTTCCCTTTTGTGGTGATCGTAAACGATAACAATCGCCCCAGCCACCGTTTTGTTTTGATCCACATTTTCGGCTACCACAGTACTCTTAATCAAATGACGAATGGCTTGTGAGCGATTGGGGAATTGATTGTTAACAACAATATTATCAAGTGCTTTAAGCAAATCTTCCTCCAGCGAAACACCAAATCTTTTTACCTGCATCGTGTTATCTATTATATTTTCGTGCCACAAAGATATAAATAGTGGTTGATTTGAAATAATTAGAAATCTCCATGTATTTTAAGGATTCAACATTAAGATTCCCAATAGAGTTATTATTCCTTATATATGAGACTGTTACAAAATACAAAAAGAATGAAAAAAAATCAAGCAATAGGGTAATCAGCTTGTTGCTACATCCGTTTTGGAGACTTATGGGTATATTCGTTCACAACATCGCCTGTGTTCAACACGCTTACAGGTTCAAAAAGGAGAATTTGGGTTTCATTTTCAGCAATCAAATTTTTCCTGAAGGTTTACTTTATATAACATACTAATGGCAATTAGGGTTTTCCAATGTTGGTTCGCGCGTAATAATGAATCGACTTGAGAAAATGAATTGGTTTGCCCATATCACAAACCAGATCATGGCGCTGATATTGGCCTATTTTAAAGGTATTTCCGGTAGATGATTCGTTGTTTTCTAAAAAATCCAGACAAACCAATCCACGCGAAATCACCAGTGATAACGTTCGTAGGAATTTCAATTTATGGCTACGTGCATAAGGTGTTTTGTGAACCAAATCAAACACTTCATGCATCAATGACATATAGGTTTGTCTGAGCTCGCCAATAGTACTCGTGGTAGTAGCCAGGGTATTCACTCCGCTTTTGTAGTCTTTGTAAACATCGAAAATGTCGTTTTCAAGCTGTCCAATACCACCCAATATTTTTAACATTTGTATTTCTTCGTCAGACATATTTTCCGAAAAGGTACTGCGGTAAAACAACAATGAACTACCTCCTTTTTGAATGGTAATATTCTTGATTTCAAGGGGATCAAGTTCTGATAAGAGTTGCTTTTTACTCATGAGTTGAGCCTCAAAAACATCGAAAGCATATTGTTTAACCAAGCCGGAATCTGTAGCATGCAGCAAAGCCTTCTTGTAAAATTCCAGAAAAATGGTTTCGTTGTTTGTATTTCCTGTTACTGCAAAAGGGTTGTCGATCAAAGTTCTGATATACTCAGCCAGGAGATGCCTTTTATCGAAAAAGTCATCAAACAATCCGGTACAGGCTCCAAGGTATGTAATTGAATATCTTTCGTCTGATGACATGCTTCGTCCTCTTAACAGGCAATACGATTCGCCCAGAATGGCGGGAACGGCTACACCATAATAACCCTTCATCTTTTTGTAATCGTGCTCATCTAAACTATTGTCATCGCTCTTTCTGCTTTCTGCAATATCTATAGCTAAGGTTTTACCGACAAAGCGTCTCTGTTTTCTTATGTTAAAGAATAACGACAGGAGTATTCCTGTAAGATGAATTAGATTGGTGAAGTAGTTTCTCATGATTAAAATGCAGGGTACAATCAAAAATTAAAAATACATCAAAATCCGGTATAACTGGCTTTTAAAAGTAAAATGGATTTTTATAATATTTTGTTTCAAATCGGTAACCTATGCAACCTATTGATAGTTTAAGGTGGTCTACATTTTCATGAACCGTGATTAATCAATTTAATTATTTTATTATGAATAAACTTTATCCTTTTTTCTTGCTTATGGCGATGTCTGTTGGTGTGATGGCACAGACATTCATCACCGAAAATTTTAACAGTGGAACGATGCCCCCATCGGGCTGGACCATTGATAATTTAAACGCTCAGTGGAGCAACAGTGCTACGGCAACTGCCTCGGGCACAGCACCAGAAGCAAAATTTACATGGAAGCAAACAACCGCTGTTTCGAGATTGGTTTCCCCTTCGATGGATCTGACCAGTTACGAATCAGTGGTATTGCGTTTTAAACATTATCTTGATAATTACGGAGGCGGGCAATATTCAATAGGAGCTGCTACGCGATCGGGAGGTGGTGCCTGGAATATTGTTTGGGAAGTGGCTCCAAACAGCTCCATAGGACCGGAAGACTTGTTGATTACAGTTGAGAATGGCGATGTTGGTCAGGGTGATTTCCAATTCTGTTTATTCTTGGACGGAAACCTGTATAACATGAATTACTGGTACCTTGATGATATTTCATTGTATATACCTGCAAACCTGGATGGTGAATTGCAGGCCATCACCACCTATCCATTTGTAAATGGACCGACCCCCGTGACGGGTGTGGTATTTAATAATGGTTTATCTCCTATCTCTTCTTTGGAAATACAATGGCAGGCCAATGGGGGCGAACTTTTCACATCCAGCCTTTCGGGCCTGAACGTCAACATGGGCGACACCTACAACTTTACTTGTAACGATTATTTTAACTACCCCATCGACTCTTACGATCTGCAAGTCTGGATTTCAAAAGTAAACGGGAATGCGGATGACAATCCTGATAACAACAGCCTGATTAAGGAAATAAGTGTGGTAAGCCATATTGTTGACAGAAAGCCACTCTTCGAGGAGTTTACCAGTTCCACCTGTAGTCCATGCGCTTCGTTCAATTCAGGTTTTGTTCCATGGTGTAATACCCATATTGATGACATAACTCTCGTGAAATATCAAATGAACTGGCCCGGTTCAGGCGATCCATATTATACCGAAGAGGGTGGTGTAAGAAGAGATTATTATGGCGTTACCTGGGTGCCCTGGTTGGTTGGTAACGGTTCGTTTGTCAATACAGACATGGGTGCCGTTAACAACTTTTATAATGGTGCGATGGAAACACCCGGCTTTGCCAGTTTCGTAGCAACACGCAGTACTGTTACCAAAGGAACCACGATGGACATCGAAGTAACCATTTTGCCTTATGCCAACTTTAATAATTTCAAGTTGATGGTGGTAGTATTCGAAAACTTAACCACCCAAAATGTGGCTACCAATGGTGAAACTGAATTTGAACACGTCATGATGAAGATGGTGCCTGATGCGAATGGAACCGACATCAATATGTCGGACAGACAACCGCTGACCATCACTCAAAGTGTTGATCTGGCAGGAACAAACGTGGAAGAATGGGATGATCTGGGTGTTGCTGTCATAATTCAGGACCTGGCCAGCAAAGAAGTTTTTCAATCAGGTTATGCTGTTGAAAACGGTGTTTTTGCAAATGATGCTTCGTTGTCAGAGCTTAACATGGATGGCGTTCTCATTCCCGGCTTTACTTCGGATGAACTGGAGTACAATATTGAATTACCAGATGGAACTACTGAGGTTCCTTTAATTACAGGTGTTCCAACCGATCCAAACGCAACGGTCATTGTTGTTCCTGCCACCGAACTGCCAGGATCAACCATCGTGGATGTATTTGCTGAAGATTTGAAAACACATCTGACCTATACCGTCAATTTTACCGTGATAGAAGGTTTGGAAGATCAACATGCCGACAAGATCAGTATCTATCCAAATCCCACTTCAGGCATTGTGAACCTGGCGGGCGCAACCAATGCCCATGTAACGGTATATAATACCACGGGTATGATCGTAGCCGATTACCCGGGTTTGGTTGGCCAATCCATCGACTTATCAGCACAACCCAATGGAATTTACTTTTTAAAAGTAAGTACTGAAGCGTTTGTGACCACCAAAAGAATCTCATTAGCACGCTAGATTTGAATAAAATTTGATAAAAAAAACCGGACTGAATTAGTCCGGTTTTTTTATTTCTTGTATTTGTCATTCAAGCCGATATGCTCTTTGATCATCTGACAGATTTTCCCGAGTCGCTTTTGCCGGGTTTCATCTCTTTTTGCCTCATGAAGGTATTCGGCAAACTCTCGTTGTTTTGCCATGGTAAATGACTCAAAAGCCTGTCTTAAATCATCATCGATTTTCAAACATGCCGCCAGCTCATCAGGGATAGTAAATTCCTTGCTTTTTTCAGACTTGATTTCCAGGCCTTTCTCTTGGTTTGAAATGGATTCAGCAAGGTACTCCCTGATGATTCCTGCGTTTTTTTGAATTTCTTTCAATGAAGTAAATCGCCATTGCCGAAGGGCTTTGGTTACTCCTTCCTGCGCATTAATCAATTTGTTATGTTCATCCTTTAACAAAACGCCCTGCATAAACCACAATCCAACATAGGACTTAAAAGCTGAGATGCCCAACACATTTTTATCCTCAAAAGTGTAGTGGGGTCTTCCCCATTTCAGGGTTTCTGTCATTGGCATGGACAACACTATTTCACGTAACAGGATGAGGGCTTCACGCCATTTTCCGGTGGTCATGATGTATTCATCGACAGATGGGTTATGTTTCATTTAGGTTCAATTTTAGGGTAAGTTTATTTACTCATTTACTTCTTCTTAGATCATGTTTTATTCATTTTGGCACCATGACAATATTAAAATGTCTTCACCTCGTTTTACCATTTTCTATTTTATATACTCGGGAAGTGAATCTACATTTCTAATCATTCTGGCTATAAAGGGTTGCAACGCTTCGTTAGGACTTAGTTTGTGTTTCAACCTATTGTTTTGCACATACCTTAGTGTGTTGGTTAATTGTCGCTTAGAGGTGATTTTATTTCGTCCGAACTTCTGTGTCCACAGGTGGGTTTGTGTAACGCCTCGGGTAGTTTCCTCAGGAGATTTCGAGGAGGGCTGTCCGGAGGGGAGAGCCGACAAGGGAGAATGCTCCCTTGTTGTAGGCTCCGTCCGCCCCATAGCGATGTTGCATGCCCTTGCACTCATGCTTTTTAGTTTCTGGATTATTTTAGGGAGTTGTTCTTCTGTACATAACAGTACCATGTGCAAATGATCGCCACAGATATTGTAGGCCAGGATAGATAGATCATCTTTCTTTGCGATCTCTGCAATTGTCTCAGTAATTACCTGTTCTTCTTTTTCGGACAACCAGACAGGTTCTCCTAATTTTACATGGTTATCGAACATGCGGTCTGAATACCTGGAATTGTGGGTGGCACAAGTGATATGCCATGCCTTTATTTTATTATTACTCAGGAGATTCATTTTGGAGTTATATTTATGATAATCAGATCATAATGAATTTTATTCTATTCTATCTTTTCTAATCAGTTCCATTAACCTACTAAAATAAGATTCAAATGTTTCATCATCATTCATCGGATAATCTTCTATGGCAAATGCAACTTGATTTAATAATCCGGTATAAATTGTAAAATTTTTCTGCAACAATGCTTCATCCCCGGTTTCCCAATATTGACCTTCATCGTGTACTTCAAAATCCCGGAAATACTTTTTATCCAAGTACCGAAAGAGGTGTATGATCAGTTGATGTATTCCAATTCCGGCAAACTGGGTTTTAACCGAAAGCATATATAAATACTTCTGTTCGTCGGAATCCATCGACTTCCCATAAAAAATTAAATTCGGAAAGCTGGTCATCCTCAGGTTTGAGAGAAAGGCCAGGAAAACAGTTTCACAATTGGGCGGAGTAAAACTGATACCATACAGCGATATTTCATCTGAATCTGTAACAATTTTGTCGTCAAGATATTGATCGTTATAAACACGGTATTCCCACCTAAAGCTCTCACATACATCTTTTACTTCAACAATCATATCATAAAGACAAGCCTTGTCGCGTAAATAACCGCTGTAATGAATACTTAACCCCATTAATTACTAAGTTTTTTTTTTGGTAATTACATTTCAATTAACTTCAGGTCAGCCTTTTTCGCCATACTCACCATTAACGGACGGATTACATGGATCGAACCAGGTGGTTGATGTTTTTTGGTTATCCGGTACTGTAGTGTGAACGATGATTCTACAAGTCTGACCTTTTTATTTGCTAAGATATAGAAAATAGCCGTAAAAGGAATATTCTTACCGGACGAATTAAACCACCTGCTTGTTTTGCTATTTTTCTACATTAATGTTCATTGTAGGCTAACCTCCACCTGTGCTTCCCGCTGGTTGGCTTTTAAATTTGGATAAACGTAATAGGTGCCTGGCTTTAACCTGATCCCGATGGGTTCCTTCATGTCTTTAAATTTGTAAATGGTCTCGCTATCCTTTTGTATCCAGAATCCATCATTATTCCCCGTCACCTTGTCTATTTGCATGGTTTTGGTAATTTTTACAGGGATGCACTTCAGTTCTACTTTGTCAGAATCTGATATCCTAATCTGCTCCCCAACCAATTTGGTTACCTGTGAATATCCAGATAAAGTTAATACCAGCAGGCTTATCATTAGAATGTTATATTTTAAAACCAGGTTTATCATATTACTTTTCTGGCAAGATCCAATAGTTCATATTCCGGGTAAAAATACACATCCGGGCTTGAAGATCAAACCCGGATGAATATGCGTTGCCATCAATCGAACAGTTGTATCAGGCAACTGATTATACGAAATTTCGTTACATCAAAAATGCAGGGTGAGGCCGGCCATAAAATTGAATTTTGCCTGTGGAAAATAGCCGTTCATTTCCTCCGGACGATCACCGCCCGCATAATATGTATAAACCCAGGCGTTGCTGCTGTATTCTTCACTAAAAATGTTATTCAAACTGACCATAAAATCAAGCTGTTTCACCCATTTTGGCTTCACCGAATAGTTAATCAGGAGGTTGTTTACAAAATAAGGATCAAGGCTGCGGCTTTTTGTTTGGGTATTGTCGATGTACTGACGACCTACATAATTGGATATGAGACTGATTTTAAGATCTTTCACTGGCAAAACTGACAGATTGCTTCCGGCAACAACAGAGGGTGAAAACGAACTATTGGTTGTTCCCATTGAATCGATTACCTGTTCGGGCCAGGCATACCAGTCATCGGTGTAACTGATAAAATCGAGTATCTTATTTTGGCTGTAAGCTCCATGAAGATTCCATTCCATCATTTTTAAAAACTTAACTCCGGCAACTAATTCTATACCTGCACGATAGCTTTTAGCAACATTGGTTTTTATGGCTTCGCCCACGTTGTTGATTTGTCCGGTGAGTACCAACTGATCTTTGTAATCCATGTAGTAAAGGTTGGTTTCAATCTTGATATTCTTTCCTCCAACACGATATCCCACTTCAAGATCAGTCAATCTTTCAGGCAATACCTTTTGGTTGGCATCTGAATCCCTGTATACCGACCTGCCTGGTTCCCTGTTGGCTACGGCAACTGAAAAATAAAGACTCTGGTAGCCGTTAACAGCATATACAACACCGGCTTTGGGATTAAAGAAATTAAAATGGTGCGATTGAGTCAAATCCCTGAAATCATCATGCAATCCACTCATATCATACTGTATACTGCGAAATTGCAAATCACCATACAAGGTAATTCTTTCATTCAAATCGTAGGTTGCTTTGGTAAATACATTGATTTCAGTTTTACTTCCTGTATTGAAATACCAGTTGCGGTCGTATTCGCCTATGCGGGCCACTTGTGCCCAGATGACTTTTCCAAAATGATCGCCTTCGTAGTTGCTCCAGCCTGCCCCCGCATTGAGGTTAAATCTCCCCAAATGTGCATTCAAAGAAAGGTTTGCCCCATAATACTTATTATCGAGCCACTTTTGCTGTATTAAATTGGTGCTGCTAATTGTATCCGATCCAATGATGGTATCACTCAGTCCATATTCTGAAAAAGACCTGTTGTTTTTATAACTTTCATAATAGCCTTTTCCTGTGGTAAGAAAAGCAGCAGAAACCAGATTGACATGTTCATTAAATTCATGTGCATAATGCAACTGAAAGTAATTTTGATTGTAATGATCAATCTGATTGTTGTAATAGCCTACGAATCTGCCATCCTGTGCCTCAATTTCCCCGGAGGGATTATAGGTGCGGTTTTTGACCAGGCTATCCTTGGGAACACCGTCCCAGGCCTGATCCGTTTCTTCCTGTCCCAGCATCACCACCGCCTTAAAAACATCCCGCTTACCATAATATCCGGTAGAAAAATATCCCGAATACAATGTTGATGAAGCACGATCGATATAACCATCGGAGGTGATGCTTGAAATTCTTCCGTCCATGGTCCAGCGACTGTTAATCAGTCCGGTACCAAAACCCACTGAATTTTTAAAGGTGTTGAACGATCCGGCAGCACTGCTGATTTCGGCATACGGTTCGGAATGAAAAGTCTCCGTTGTAATGTTGATACTTGCTCCAAATGAGGCAGCCCCATTGGTGGAAGTCCCCACGCCACGCTGCACCTGGATGTCGCTGATTGATGCAGCCAGATCGGGCAGATCGACAAAGTAAACATTTTGCGATTCACCATCGTTCACAGGTACGCCATTCAGTGTTACATTGATACCTGAAAGGTCGGTTCCCCGAATGCGAATACCCGTATAACCAACTCCTGCACCGGCATCGGATGACACGACTGTGGAAGGTATTCCGGTAAAAAAATAGGGCAAATCCTTACCCGTGTTTTGCGAGCTGATTTCTGCCTTTCCGATGGTTGAATAGGTTGTAGGCGAATTTTCGGTTGCCCTGATGGCGGAGATGATCACCTCTTCACTCATAAATGAAATGGCCTTTAACATGAGGTTTATCTTCATGTCTTGATCAACATTTACTTGTTTTACCATCGTTTCAAATCCTAAATAAGTTACCCGGATTGATAGGTCTCCTGGTTTAATGCTTAAAAATGAATAGGAGCCGTTTGCATCAGAAACGGTGTGGAGATAGGTTCCATTAACAGAAACATGCGCCCCGGGCAGTGGTTTCCCGTTTTCCTGATTAAAGATTTTGCCCGAGATGGTGAACTGGGCCATAACGCCTCCTGCTATCAAAAAGAGAAGGCAACTAAGTAATAATTTTTTTTTCATCATGCTAATGATTTAACTGATTAATAATTAAATCAATAGTGGATTCCTGATGGGATGTAACTACTCTTTTCCCTAACCGGCATTACCCGGATCAGGTTCAGAGGGTATGATCTCAGCCCGAATTTAATCCGCCTTTGGCGGATAGGCACCCCTATTGGTATTGGTGGCAAAGATATGGTTTTTTCGTTCAGTTTGGAATAGAAAAACAGCTTTGAACCCAAAAAAACAATCCTGTCAAAAAAAAAAAAAACTGGTACCAAACCAAAGAAAAACCCTGTTATTTCGACGACGAAGGAGGAGAAATCCCCAAGGAAGGAGATACTTTAATTCCCGGGGGATTTCTCCCTGCGGTCGAAATGACAGACAAGTGCTCGAGAGCATTCCTGCCTACGGTAGGTAGGTCTCCAAAATCCGTATAACCAATGATTTTACTCAGGCCGGATTGAACTATCTTTGCATTTTGTTCTACCAACCTGAATCCGTTTATAAGTAATAACTCACATGAAAAAAACTGATTTCTTAATGACTAAAATCATTGCCACACTTGGCCCTGCCTCTAATTCTGTTGAAATAATTACACAACTCATTCAGGCAGGAGCAAGGGTTTTCAGGATTAACTTTTCACATGGAAAATTCAGCGAATACGATCAATTGATAGAAAATATCAGGGAAGCCGAGCGGGCAACGAATGAATTTGTGGCCATCCTGGGAGATATCAGTGGGCCAAAAATCAGGGTTGGGAAAATAATGGAGGGAGGCATCTTTTTAAAGCAGGGATCAGAAATTATCTTTAGTAAAAAGGAAGTCCCAAACGGTGAATTCTTTGAAAAACCCCTTTTTTCAACCACCTATCCGGCTTTTATCGATGAGGTAAATCCGGGAGAACGTATTTTGCTGGATGATGGAAACATCGAGCTGACTTGCCTGCGCAGGGAAGGTGCCGGCGAAGAGGCTACTCTGGTCTGCCGGGTGGTGGAAGGAAATAGGCTCACTTCTTCAAAAGGCATCAACCTGCCCGACACCCTGCTTTCGCTTCCTTCTCTAACGGATAAAGACTTTCGCTGTGTGGAATATGCTGTTAAAAAAAGCCTGGATTTCCTCGCGCTTAGTTTCGTGCGTTCACGAAAAGATATTCTCGTCCTAAAGGATAAGTTAACAGAACTCGGTGCCCGACCACATGGGCTTGGAATCACGGGCCACGACTTTGGCTTTTCAACAGGATATGAAGACACGCCCTATATCCCCATCATCAGCAAAATAGAAAAACCACAAGCCATACAAAATCTGGAAGAAATTATTGAAGAATCGGATGGTGTAATGGTAGCACGTGGCGACCTGGGTGTGGAAATGGATCTGGCAGAAGTAGCCATTCTTCAAAAACAAATCGTGCACCAGTGCCGCAAAGAGGGCAAACCAGTAATCGTAGCCACCCAGATGCTTCAAAGCATGATTCTACAACCTACACCAACAAGAGCCGAAGTTTCAGATGTGGCCAATGCCATACTTGATGGTGTGGATGCCATCATGCTATCAGGCGAAACTGCTATTGGGAAATTCCCTGTAGCTGCTGTAAAAATGATGGCACGAATAGGTGTTAAAACCCATGGCTTTATCCAGAAATTTGGTCATGTCATGCCCCATTTTGTAAAAAAAGAAGGCGTCCTGAGCAGGAAATCGGCCATGTCGCATGGCGTGGCAGATATGGGTCGGGACATTGATGCCAGATATATCATCACCTGGATTCACTCGGGTGGCAGTACCATGATGATCTCGCAACAACGGATGGAAGTCCCCATCATAGCTTTTGGTGAACGTGTTTCACGACTTAGGCAAATGGCCCTGCTATATGGTGTTATCCCCAGGTATTTGATTCAGCCAATTTCAGGAAGCCGGTTTATTGCGGATTTGAATATTTTTTTACTACAAGAAAACCTCATTGAAATTGGCGATCCCATTGTAATCGTGGCCAGCGACCCCATCACCAAACGTGGGCTTACCAACAGGATTGTGATTCACTATGTTGGCGAAAGTATGGAATAATTATGAGCTTTGCCACCTGATTTCACCCCTACCAAGGGAAGTTGTTTCCTGTAAAAAAACTATTTTTGCAAAAAACCAACATGGACTTAAAACTGACTTCCGCTTTTCAACCAACGGGCGATCAACCTGACGCCATTAACCAATTGACTGAAGGTCTTATCCGTGGCGACAAGGCTCAAACGTTGTTGGGCGTCACTGGTTCAGGAAAAACGTTTACCATCGCCAATGTGCTGGCAAATGTAAACCGTCCGGCGTTGGTGCTGAGCCACAACAAAACGCTGGCTGCCCAGCTCTACGGTGAATTTAAACAGTTTTTCCCGGACAACGCGGTAGAATATTTTGTTTCATACTACGATTATTATCAGCCCGAAGCTTATCTCCCCACCACCAATACCTATATTGAAAAGGATCTGAGTATTAATGATGAGATTGAGAAACTTCGATTGAGCACCACTTCTTCGCTTCTTTCAGGACGCAGGGACGTGATCGTGGTTTCCTCCGTCAGTTGCATTTACGGCATCGGTAACCCGGATGATTTTACGAGCAATGTGATAACCCTTAATAAAGGTATGCTTTTAAGCCGGAATAAATTTCTGCGCGATCTGGTTACGGCCTTATATTCAAGGAATAACATTGAATTAAAACGTGGAAACTTCCGCGTGTTGGGCGATACGGTGGATATTTACCCTGCCTACAT
>Ga0210039_1001539_pt1 | contig 21052 bp, 21 predicted proteins | sample CryGeyCG2114_250_3_FD_185460 | JGI IMG/M metagenome (GOLD analysis project Ga0210039, IMG submission 185460) | Groundwater microbial communities from aquifer - Crystal Geyser CG17_big_fil_post_rev_8/21/14_2.50 (SPAdes) (version 2) | ecosystem: Environmental > Aquatic > Deep subsurface >...
ACACTCTTACCTGCTTTGTCTACTAAAAAGTACCATTTTGCTCTAACTTTACTTGGATACGCTGCACTTTGATTCTTGTTTGCCATATGATGTTTTTAAGCTTTCGCCTTTTAAATTAAGATGATTACCCTTTGTCACCTCAATTCTACCTTAAGTGTCACCTCATATGGTTAACTGTACAAACTATTGACACAGATTCAAAAGAGAGAGATAATGATAAGAGGAACACAATCCCTAACTCTCTCTGGAGGAGAAAGCCATGACGACCCGCGCCTTTTTAGAGATTCCCTCGCTTGTTCACGAGGCAAGTGAGGAGAGGGAGGAGTGCCCGCCTCGTCACCAACGTGGAGTGGCGATGGTGAGGCTCGTGGCGATGGTAATCTATGTCGTCGCCATGCTTGCGGGCGTTGTTGTGAAAACGACGCTCGGGATAACCCCGATCGCGGGGTGAAAAATGCGCGCCATCGTTTACGGACGATGGCGCTTTGTTGTTCACAGAATCTTCTTCTTGCCACGCCAAAAGAAGAACAGAAGACAATACATAAGGTAAGCCCAACAAATACAAGGATTGACAGTATGCCGACTTTCTATTGGCTTTTTTGCTCCTCGAGAAATTCGAACACTTTTTCGTTTATGAGGACCGTTTCGACATAAATTCGCGCCCGCTCCGGGTCGGCATCCTTGTAGTGGTCGAGAATTCGATCGATCTCTTTTTTTAGCGTCTCTTCGTTCGGCGTTATGTTTTCCACGAGCGCTATTTTATTGAGTGCCAGTTGTATTCGCGATCGTTTTAGAGCGGTCGGGCGCAATTCTTTTCGCACGTCTTCTTCAGTTTTCTTGATATGGCGCAGATACTCCTCGAATGTGCCGCCCGCCGAGGTGATGTTGTTCTTAAACTCGGCGATCATCCGCTCGATCTCGCTTTCTACAATAATATTTGGTATATCGGTCTTAACATCGGCCGCTATTTTCTCGATGATCTCCATTCGCTGTTTCTCTCGTGTTTTGCGCGCTTTTTCCTGTTTCAGATTCTCGGTTATCTTTTCCGTGAGGTCGGCAACATCCTTGAAATTACCAAGCGACTGCGCGAATGCGTCATCGAGCTCGGGGATTGCTGGTTTTTCACTTTTGTCGCTTTTGTCGCCATCGTCCTTATCGGCTAATATTTTCGCCTGCCGTGCCTTTCGGAGTTCGACAAGAACATCATCGACCTCCTTCTTTGAAACGTTGGTCGGAAGGGTTTTTTTGCTCAGGATCGTTGCGCTTGTTTTTTTGTAGTCTCCCAACATCACTTCGGGCATGACGGCGACTTGTATCTTGAATTCAAAAGGGTTCCCTTCCGCAAGCTTGGTGATGGTTACTTCCGGTCTGCCAATCGCATCGAGCTTGTTTTCGGCGATGAATTTCGGATACCACTGCGCAAGCGCGTCTTCCGCCATTTTTTCAAGGACGGCTTGACTGCCGACCTTTTGCAAAAGAATCGCCTCGGGGATGTGTCCTTTTCTGAACCCCGGTATCGTTAGATTTTCCGACAATTTCAGCTCCGCTTTCTTTCGATATTGCTCAAGTTCCTCAGCCGATATCGCGCCGGCTATTTCAATCTCCGAGCGTTCCAGTTTTTTTATTTCTGTTTGTGTTTCCAACATAGGTTCACACAATAGCGCATTTCCCGTAAATGGTCAAAAAATATGTAAATACGCGGGTGAATTATTGATTTCGTTGTTTGTTGGTTTCCATTAAAGATTATATAATACGCACATCATCATTATCAGGATAAATTTTTTCTTATACCAATGGAAGAAAAACTTTTAAGCGGAATCCCTGTTGTTTCGGCAAGGACGGAATCGAATAGCAACAAAAAGCGTTTAGCTTGGATCATTATTGCTGTTGTTGCCCTTATTATTGTTGGAACGTTCACTTATATATTTATGAAGGGCGATTCCTGCACTGAAGCATATTGCGACGGTGGGTATTTTTACAAGGGTAGCGAGATGCGAGTCTTTCCCCAATAACCATCATCAATCCCGACAGGATAAGGGTGGTGTATCTATCCAGCGGGCTCGTACCATCATATGACATCGTAAAGAGAAATGGTTCGTGGAAGTTTGACCTCATCGAGCCAAATCGGCCCGATTGTCCGAACTTTATCCTGTCGCGGTACCGCGATGATCGGTACATGTGGGAAGATCTCTACGCTAGTGAGAATCTTGTAACCGCTGTAAAGGTCGGACCTTTACAGATAACAGAAGACGAAATTTCAAAAATTTTTTCGTTTGGGAGGAAGGTTTAGTTGCTGAACTCCGTGTCGATATCCTGCAGTTCCGCATCGATACTGCCGAGATCGGTGTTATTGATGTCAATCTCGATATCTCCTACATTATCCGATGTTCCCAGTCGCTCAAGGGCGGTCGTTGTCGCATCCTGTGTTTGCAGTATTTCTTCAGGTGTCGGAATCGGGGCTTCTCCTTTTCTTGCGGTGAAGAAGTAAATACCACCCACGACAAGCAAGACGATGATAATAATTGTCCCAATGACCGCTCCGACCGATTTTTGTTCCATGTTCGGCAATGGGGTGCCTACGTTGCCGATGGGAGATTCGTTGCCGTTTTCTTGTTCCATATTGTCAAGAATTTATATTGATAATCGTGTAATTTGTTTATTCCGCTTCCGTTGTCGTATTTGTTTCTCCACTCGTCTTATCTTTGGTGGAGTTTTTTAAGAGAGTGATTGCGTCTACTAGTAACACATGGGCATCTTTGATCGTGGCTACTACATCGTTTACTATGGCGCGTACTTCGTCAAAGGATGTTTTTGGATCTTCCGACAAAAGCGCTTCTTCTGATTTTTGCTTTGCCGCACTGGTGTCTTGCTCCGCAATGAGTATTTTCTCCCGAGCGACAGATATGCTGTTACGCGCCTCAAACGTATTCACACCTTGCGCGGACAATTTTTCGATGCGCGAGTCAATCCGATCCGCGATCGCTGAGAGTCTTTGTATTGCCGCATTAAATCGAGCAAGCATTCTTTGCATATACGCGCGTATGCGCTCATTGCGCAATTCAGATATTTTTTTCGCGCGCTCGTCCATCTTTTCTTCACGTGCCTGCTTTTGTTCCTCAAGCTTTTGCAGAGTCGCCTCTCTTTGTGCTTGGATCCTCTCTCGAGCGGTTGATGACGCGATGGTCGTCCTTAATACACCTTCGCAATCTGTTTCCTCAGTGGAATCCTCGATGCAGTCTTCATCTCCATCTCGCGCACCCGGCGCGCGTATCGGCATATCTTTCTCCAGTGTTATAAGCGTTGTTGTCGCTACAACTTTTGGCGGTTTTGGCACAATCCTTTTGTTTGTCGGTTGAGATACGGATGTCGAGGTTGAGTCATTCTCTACATTTCCTCTATAGAAATCCACGGCTTGCGCGACGGATGAGAGTGCGATTATCGTTATTATTACTGCAATAACAACAGCAAGCCATTCTTGTATGCTTCGTTTCATGATATGTTTTCGAGTTATTTGTTTTTTAATATTAAAAATGTTCGACACGACATTCTTTAGTATACCACAGGATCCGTTTAATAAAATATGATGTACAGTTAACTTTATGAGGTAACATTCTGGCTTGGTTTCTTTTCGCATTTCCGTAAGGACCGACATTACGGAAGAAGACAGAACCGATTATCATACCGGTAGATGAAATACTAAACCGTGTCACCTCATATGGTTAACTAAACAATGGCATATACACCGCCCTTTATAACAAGGCGGCGCGGAAAGGCGGTTTGATTGTCTGGCATAACTTAATTTTTGTGCAAGGTGTCGGTTTATGTGAGGAGTGTTACCAGAAGAAGCGCAACGATATTGAGGATTTTGATCATTGGGTTGATTGCGGGCCCGGCGGTGTCTTTATAAGGGTCGCCGACTGTATCGCCCGTAACGGCGGCCTTGTGAGCGAATCCGCCCTTGCCGCCGTAATTGCCGCTCTCGATATACTTTTTTGCGTTATCCCACGCGCCGCCACCCGATGTCATCGAGATGGCAACGAATACTCCAGTAACGATTGAGCCGATCAGAAGCCCGCCGAGTGCCTCTTTGCCGAGCGCGAGTCCGATCACGATTGGTACAATGACCGGTATAAGCGCAGGAACAATCATTTCGCCGATTGCCGCTTTGGTGACGATATCAACTGTTCTTTTGTAGTCGGGTTTTTCTGTCCCCTTCATGATCCCCGGTTTTTCTTTAAATTGATTGCGTACATCTTTCACTACCGCGCCAGCTGCCCTGCCAACCGCTTGCATTGAAAGCGCTCCAAAATAGTAGGGCAGGAGACCTCCGATGAAAAGTCCGGCAAGAACGTAGGGGTTGTTGATCGAAAATACCGTGCTATCTCCAATACTATGAGTAAAGTCAGCAAAAAGAACGAGTGCGGCAAGGGCAGCTGATCCGATCGCGTATCCTTTTGTTATCGCTTTGGTCGTATTGCCGACCGCGTCAAGTGGATCGGTGATGTTCCGGATGTCTTTTCCCAACTCTGCCATTTCTGCGATTCCGCCCGCGTTGTCGGTTATCGGACCATAAGAATCTATAGTAACGATAATTCCCGCCATAGAGAGCATGCTCATTGCCGCAATGGCGACGCCATAGATACCAACGAGAGAATACGATGCGAGTATTGCCGCAACGATTGTGAGCACCGGAAGCGCGGTTGATCGCATTGAAACAGCGAGTCCCGCTATGACATTTGTTCCGTGCCCCGTTTCGGACGCTTTCGCGATTTCTTTCACCGGTCTAAACTTGGTTGAGGTGTAATATTCGGTAATAACGACCATAAGTCCGGTTACCAAAAGCCCAATGAGCGCCGAGAGGTAGAGATTTTGGACAAACATCGGGTCGTCGGCCGCGATATCGGCCATGAGCCATTTGGTTGCGGGATAAAATGCCGCTGCCGCGAGAATTCCCGCGACAAAAAGTCCTTTGTACAGTGCGCCCATGATATTCTCTTTCTTTCCAAGCTTGATGAAAAAGGTGCCTATGATTGAAGTAATGATCGATATTGCGCCGAGAACAAGGGGATAAAAGACCGCTTCTTCTTTTCCGGGGAAAAGCAGAGAGCCGAGAAGCATGGTCGCGATGAGTGTTACCGCGTATGTTTCAAAAAGATCGGCCGCCATGCCAGCGCAGTCGCCAACGTTATCTCCGACGTTATCGGCGATGACCGCCGGGTTGCGCGGATCATCTTCCGGTATTCCCACTTCAACCTTGCCAACAAGGTCGGCGCCGACATCAGCCGCTTTGGTGAAAATGCCACCTCCCAAACGAGCGAAGATCGAAATAAGCGAGCCGCCGAATCCGAGTCCGACGAGCGCTCCGATGTTGCTCGTGATGAAATAGAACGCCGCGGTTCCAAAGAGCGCGAATCCCACAACAAGGAGTCCTGTAACGCTTCCGCCACGCACCGCTACGCTCATTGCCGCCTTGAGTCCTCTCCGTGCCGCTTCGGTGGTTCTGACGTTTGCTCGCACCGAGACATTCATGCCAACGTATCCGGCAAGTCCCGAGAGTACCGCGCCGACGATGAACGCAAAAGCGACTGTCCATCCGAGGAACGGAGTAACTCCAATGATGATAAAAAGAACCGCCGCGACACCAGCGATCGTTTTGTATTGCCGGTTAAGATATGCCCGCGCGCCTTCTTGGATCGCCCGCGCGATCGCAACCATCTTTTCGTTTCCTTGCGGGAGAGCCACGATAGCTCGTATCAAAAAGAGTCCGTAGAGTACGGACAAAACCGCACTGCCGAGAACGGATGAGATGATGATTGTTTCCGTATTCATAATACTGTTGATTAATCGTTAACAAATAATTTATACTTCTTTTTCTTCTCCGCCAGTCAAAGAGCCATCCTCTTTTTTGTCGATTTTTGCTTTGCCTGTTTCGTTTTTCGGCTCCTCTATCTCCACGTTCTCTCCATCAGCTTCAAGGATATTTTCACCCTGTGTTCCTTTTATGTCGATCCTCCATCCGGTAAGTTTTGCGGCGAGCCGCACATTTTGTCCGCCCTTTCCGATCGCGAGCGAAAGTTGGTCTTCCGATACTTTGATCGTCGCTTTTTTTTCTTGTTCGTTGATCGAAACACTGATGACCTTTGCCGGCGAGAGTGCGTCTTCCACGAATTTTTCGGGCTCTGGTGACCACTCGATGATATCGATCTTCTCTCCGCCGAGCTCGCTCATGACGGTTGAAACACGCACACCGCGCTGTCCGACACAGGCGCCGATTGGGTCGACATACTCGTCGTTTGAGGCGACGGCAATCTTCGTTCGTGACCCGGCCTCCCGGGCGATTTCTTTTATTTCCACAACGCCGCTCGCGACTTCAGGCGCCTCGTTCTCAAACAGACAGGCAATAAGTCGTGGATGTGAACGCGACAAACGCAAGTTGATGCCCTTCGGCCCTTCTTCAACGGAGTACAAATATGCTCGTATCCGCTCTCCTTGTCGGTATCGCTCTCCCGGTATTTGTTCGTCGTAGGGGAGGATGCCCGTCGCTTTGCCAAGATCGACAAAGATGTTTCCGCGCTCGATCCTTTGCACAGTTCCGGTCACGATTTTTTCTTGTTTTTCGCCGAACTCTTCCATGACGGAAATCTTTTCCGCCTCGCGGATCCGCTGGATGATGACCTGCTTCGCGGTTTGCGCGGCGATGCGTCCGTAATCATCTTTGGTCTCGAGCGGGAATGTGAGTTCGTCCCCTGGCTCGACATCTTTTTTCATTTTTTGCGCATCCTCGAGGAGGATATGATGTTCCGAGTTGAAGCGGACGAGCTGGTTGTTCTCGTCACCATCGGCGTTCTCAATCTCGACGGTTTCCGCCGGTTCTTCGCCTTCTTCCTCATTCTCGGTTTCCGGTTTGAGCATGGATTCGTCGACGACCACTTTTACCTGGTAGAACTCGGCAGTGCCGGTGTTCATGTCGAACTTTGCGCGCACGATCTGCCCCTTCTTTCCGTAGTCTTTTTTGTACGCCGCGGCGAGTGCCTGCTCGATCGCGTCGATTATTTTTTCTTTCGGTATCCCGCGCTCTTCTTCAAGTTGAGAAAGGGCGGAGCCGAGTACTTTTAAGTCGATCATAAAAATTATTTGTGCCGGAGTTTTTGGATATGTTCCGGATTATTTAAAAAAATGAGCCCGTTTCGGTAACGGACTTAACGGTAATCATACTTGTTCTTGAGAGAATGTCAACACATAAGGGTAATGCGTGTGTACATTACCGAACACTCTCGCACTGATCGTATGAGAGCGTTCTCGCTTTTCTTTTATTGGACACCGAGTGTCCAATAAAAGGTGTCTTTCTTCGTAAGGTCGGTCCTTACGGAGGGATATCGAGAAACACATCTCTACTCCATTTGAAAGAATGCGAGTTTCGCCACAATCACAAAGATGATATGATGAAAGTATTAACAGAGATTATGAGGTCTTAGCTAGCCTAGAGCATATGTTTAAACCAAGCATTAAAAAATTCTGGCCTCAATAGTTGTAACAATTATTTGGTATCTTAAAAACAAATCAATAGAATGTTTTTATGATTGTCTGCATACAACATCGGCCTATCAAAAATTTCTGTTGGCAAGGGAAACATGTTTCTGTAATGAGCTAGAATTGAGCGATGTTATTTACCAATATTTAACTATTTTGATAGCTCCTTTTTTGATTACATATATTGCCTTTTCAGTTTTTGAATTTTTAAAGACCAAAATAAATCTATAACCATAACTGCAAAATTATGACTAATGAACAACCCACAGAATTCATCTGCGAGCTATGTAGTGGTGCGCATCCGACAAGCGAACATGCCGAAATACCAAGCGAAACAAAGTCGGAGAATACAGATACCATCCATACAATCGTACTATTGCAAAATTTCACATTGGACAAACTCGAGGAAGCAATAACCGTTGATGGGCGTAGTACAGAAGATATTCTTCGCCAGCTCGATGAGGCAAAACAGGCAAAAGATTACAAAGCACAACGTGGTTTAACTGAAGCACTGCGCCAGCGGTTGGATATTGCGGACATACGCGGAACAGAACGCCCAAAGGAAATTTTGGACGCAATGACCAGCATCTATGCCGCAGACGAATATTCTAAAGCGCGCCAAGATATTATGATGAACGAGATACCAAATGATAGTCCTGATATACTCATTCACACACTCCTTGATAAAAGATTTTCGAATAGCACACACCTCCTCTACTCTCTTGAAGAAAACGAAGTACGAGAAAAAATCTACCATGCTTTGAAAAATAACAATGCCACAGACAAAGCAGTAATCCTTGTTTTGACAATGCAAGATCTCTCTGCGAAAATACGTCTTTTTGAGGATATTACTACATGGCTCCAGCATAATTCGAGCGACGAGGCAAAGAAAGTCATGGACTCTTACGGAGAATATAATCGCCTTAAGCGAGACGTCGCTGTCAAACTGCTCGAACAGGATCGAGAAACGTTCAGCCGTCTTCTTGAGAGCGGTACGATTAACCTCGATGGTTTAGAAGACCGTATTAAAGATGAACCAGATGAATCACTTGCAAATATTCTCTTGCATGTCATTACCATAGATGATGCTTCGCGAGCCATGAAATTTATGCGCAGCAAGGAAACGCTCCTCACTGCTTCCCATGAGCTTAGCCGAGCTGCTCTTCCGCCAGAATCTCGCGCTACGGTTGCAGAGAATATGCAGCGATTCACCTCTGCTTTTGACGCTCCGCCGCGGATTCGCTCACTAGGACATCTTCGCAAGAGGGACGAAAGTATAGAATCATACGACATATCGAATAAATTCATCATTGCTCTTAGAGATGGCGAAAATCATGCCACTATCGCTTGGAGTAACACAAAGGATCTTTTTGAACACAAACATCTTGCTCAACGCATTGGGAATGTCACTAAAGCATTATGCGCGGGCGGGGAAGTGGAACTTGTTCAGCTTGAGAATGAACGCAAACAAGTTGAATTTAAAGGAAGAAGTGGAACATTTGGTCCCTATAATCACACGTTCCTTGAACGTTTTAAGCAAGCAATAGCTGAGCAACTGCAACGCGAGCTAGGCACTGAGGTGGAAGTTGCCATCCATCCGAGTAAAATTTGAATCCAAAGTATACCATGGCAATCGTCATTTCCCTCCGTAAGGACCGACCTTACGGATGAAAACATGGAGGATTATCCACACGTTTACTTGATTGCTCGAGCGGAGAGGGGGTAGAATGAGCGTGTTGTAAGGGTCATTACGTTTCGCACCAACATTATTAGAGCTGATTACCAAACAAAGGAATGGAACAGGAACAAAATTATCAGGCAGGCGCTTATCAGCAACCGCCGGTATCGGGAGTTGCCGCTACGAACATAAAATACGCCGGGTTTTGGATTCGATATGTTGCTATTTTTATCGATAGTCTGGTAGTCACTATCGCGGTCTTCATTCTCGGAAAAATCTTACTGATGGTGGTAGCACAATCATCGGAAACATTTCCCGTATCGTCGTTTCTCCCTCTTATTCCTTTGCTCCATCTTGGTCTCCTTTGGCTCTATTTTGTGTTGATGACAAAGCACTATCAGGCAACGCTTGGCAAAAAAGCTGTCGGTATCAGAGTGGTTTCCGACAAATCGGCGGGGCTTTCGTGGGGACAGCTTATTCTGCGGGAAACCGTCGGGAAAATGCTATCGGGACTTCTTTTTCTGATCGGTTATATCATGGCTGGGTTTACCGCACGAAAACAAGCATTGCATGACAAAATTGCTGGAACCGCGGTTGTCTATGATAATCCGAACAAAAAAACACCCGTCTGGGTATTTATTGTCGGCATATTCGTTGCACTCCTTCCACTCATGGTTATGGTTATTGTTGGGATTTTTGCATCGATTGTATTATCAAGTCTGAACTATGCCAGAGAAAAAAGCCAAGATGTAGGTATAAAAATGACTTTATCTGAAATGACTACTGATGCGATTCTCTATAAAGACGCGAATGCTTTCTACACGGGCTACCAGCCGCGAGGTCGTAGTGGTGTTGCGTGCAGTGGTCAGCCCGTGATACATATTTCCGATGACGGAAATCAGATGGCTATTTTTATGAAATCCTGCACAGATGCCGGAAAATATTTTTGCGTGAATCCAAAGATAGAGGACGGCATCCCTCCTGCGGTGGTGGTTGACGCTGATCAGGTCGAGCGCGGCGCGACAACGTGCGCTTCTTCCGACTGACTCTCGCGCTGTAAAGGTCGGACCTTTTATTTACAAATATTATTTACGCACTCACATTCAATAGCCGGAGGATCCCACCTGTCGGCATAATCACAGGTACGCTCCAAGCTGCCAATAGTAACTTTATTTTTTTCGTTTTTATTTGCACAAAACACTGAACACTGTTTGGTCGAGATATACCCTAAACAGTCATTATTAATTTCACATGTTTTATCCAGCTCATCAACACTTCTGCTAAAGATTTTATTCGAATATTGCTGATAAAAAAATAAAGCTACAAGCGTGATTATAAACATAAACGATATTATTCCTATTGTAATTTTTTTCTTCATAATTTTATAATTTTTTGCTATTTCGCCTAAGGGGCGGCGGTTATGCTTGAAGTGCGCTCAAAACCATATTGTGGTGCGCATTTCGCATAACCGACAGTTGTGCGATGTTGTGCAGCGGAGCGAACGATCGAGCAACAACTGGAGGCGAAGCCGCAGCCCCTTGTGCGGAGTAAGAAGTGAGCGGAGCAAACAATTTCCGCACAACGTTTCGTGTATCTGAAGTTTTTGCCTTCTTTCCTTATTGTAATATATAGAGAAAAAGAAGGCAAAAATTTGGGTAAAAAATGAAATTCAAGTCTAGAAACATAAAAGAGAATTTCATTTTTTCCTCATATTCGGTGTTAAATGATGTGGCAAAAAAATTATTTGTTAGATTGTTGATATCCACATCCGCTTCCATCTTGGCATCCTTCGCAGGAAGGTGAATAGTAGACAGTTGTGCAATAAGAGGGGGCATCGGTTGTGCATGCACCATTTCTTAATCCATTGTTATATTTTACGCATATGGAATGCTTATCATTTGTTGAAGAAGTAGAGTTTGGTTTTATATAAAGAAAAGTTGCTATGCCACCAACGGCTAATAAAAGTAAGATTAAGATGATAATGATTTTTATACTCCTCATATGTTTTTTTGCCATTTCATTTAACTGGTTATTATGTAAACTTACAGGTTGTTAATAATACGATAGTTGTATATTAAACAAACCTGTGGTATGTTGCATAGAATATGTATGTAAATTATGTACAGTTTAACACGCAGGTGTGGAAAAAGGAATCATGTGTATGGAAAACATTTTACAAAAAACGGAAAAAGTAATGCGGTTGCGAAATTACAGCGCAAAAACGATACCACTATGTATACAGACAAAGGGGAGTCATATGACGGGCTTGTTCTTGATGGCTACAAGCATAAAAAAATTAACCACCCAAAAACTATTATAATCGCAAAGGCACGCATGTGAACGGCATTGAAAACTTTTTGAGCTTTGCCAAAAGACGATTGGCGAAACTGAAGGAGTTCCTCCACGAGGACCGATCTCGCGGAGGGGACGATGAGTTGACTCTCGCGCTGTAAAGGTCGGACCTTTTATTTATGAAAAGTCTCTCCGTAAGGACCGACCTTGCGGAGAGAAACATGGAGGGCTTATCCACACGTTTGTTTGATTGCGAGGGAGGGAGGGGATAGAATGAAAGTGTGAATAAAACTATCCGCCAAAGTTATCATTTTGTCTTATTCTTGCTCGGCAAGGCGCGGTCGCTTCTCTGGGGGATTATATATGTCACTACACTTCATTTCACTGAGAAAGAAACAAGGGTTACGAATATTTTAAAAAACCGCACGTTCAGAATTGCACATTATGTTATTTCACTCGTGGTTTTTATCCTCTGTCTTTTTTTAGGATATAACCCCATAATATTGTATTCTGGGTTTGCCATTGCCGTACTTTCTTTTTATTTCAACCTTATTCCCGAAGCACTTTCGCGCCGCTTCAAAGAAGAAAAGAATATTTTTGGACCATTAAAAATTATGTTCGGTTACGTTTTAGGGTACGGTGGCGCGTTTCTAGCATTGTTTATCTTGGTTCTTTTAACTTCTGGTTTTGGTTGGTAACTTAACGATTTCCACCACCTCGGATATTACCCACACATGGGCGGGGATTTCCCGTTTTCTTTTTGCTATAATTAACGAACCGATGCATGTAACCGCCAAGCAACTCAAAGAATTTCTCGTTGACGCGGGGTTTATATCGCTTGCCGATATTGAAGCGGTCGAGGAAAAGAGCATAAAGAAGAAAACTACGCTTGAAGAAGTGCTTATTTCCGACGGTCATATCTCCGAAGATGAACTGCGGCGCACTCAAGCGTGCATTCTTGGCATCCCGTTTGTAAACCTGAAAGAGCAGAAGATTGATTACGAGGTGCTTTCGATGATCCCCGAACCAATCGCGCGGAAATACAACATTGTCGCATTCAAAAAAGACGCGACATCGCTTGATGTGGCAATGCTTGACACCGACAATATCGAAGCGATCGAGTTTGTGAAGAAAAAGGTGGGACTCAAGATAAAACCGCGTCTTACCGATGAGGAGTCGATCAAGAACGCCCTGCTTCAGTATCAAAAAAGCCTCAAGGCAGAATTTGGCGATATCATCCAAAGAGAGTCAATCCAACTCAAACCGGTTTCCGACTCACCGGATTCCGATGATGATACCGAATCGGAAAAAAATCTCAAAAAACTCGCGGAAGATCTTCCGGTGGTCAAGATCGTGGATACGCTTTTGAACCACGCGATCTTGCAGGGGGCATCGGATATTCATATCGAGCCAATGGAAACACAAGTACTCATCCGCTATCGCATTGACGGCATTTTACATGACGCGATGACATTGCCCAAGAATGTCGCACCTGGCATCACGGCGCGCATCAAGGTACTCTCCAACCTGAAACTTGATGAAAAGCGTCTTCCCCAAGATGGACGGTTCAAGATTGAAACAGCGGACCAAAAAGTTTCTTTCCGTGTGTCGACACTTCCGACTTACTACGGAGAAAAGACTGTTATGCGATTGCTCCGCGATTCAGTCGCCGGTTTTACGCTTGAAGTGCTCGGTTTTCACGGAGAAGGACTTGAACGGATCCACGCCGCGACGAAAAAAAAGACCGGCATGATCCTTACTACCGGACCGACCGGATCGGGAAAAACAACAACACTCTATACGGTGCTTGATATTCTTAACACCCCTGACGTGAACATCTCGACCATTGAGGATCCGATCGAGTATCAAATGACGCGAGTCAATCAAACGCAGGTGAGGTCGGAGATCGGTCTTACGTTTTCCACCGGATTGCGCTCTCTTGTTAGGCAAGATCCGGACATCATTATGGTCGGCGAGATCCGTGATGCCGAGACTGCGTCACTTGCGGTGAATGCCGCACTCACCGGGCACTTGGTACTTTCGACCTTGCACACCAATTCCGCGGCTGGCGCCATGCCGCGTCTTATCGATATGGGAATCGAGCCGTTCCTTATCGTTTCGACCGTGAAAGTCATCATTGCCCAGCGTCTCGTCAGGCGGCTCGATGACGCAAGCAAGGAAAAATATTTTCTTTCAAAAACAGAGATCGAGTCGCTTGGAAAAACAATCGATATGGACAAGGTCCTTGGCGTACTCAAAGAAGAAAAGATCGTGGAGAAAACGAGGCGATGGGAAGAAGTTCCTTTTTATAAACCGGTCGCTTCGACGGAGAACGATGATGGATACAAAGGGCGGATAGGGATTCATGAGGTCATGGATGTGTCTCCGGCCGTACGCGATCTTATTGTGCGTGAATCGACCGCTGATGCAATCGAGGAGCAGGCACAGAAAGAGGGGATGATAACTATGATCGAGGATGGGATATTCAAGGCGGTTCAAGGGATTACGACCGTTGAGGATGTCCTTCGAGTTGTGAGCGAATAATTTCTTGCCAGAGCAGATATGAAATTCAAATACAAAGTTCAAGACAGAGCGGGTGGTATAAAGGAGGGGGTTATCGATGCCTCAGACAAGTACACGCTCAAGAATACGTTGCAAAGTGATGGGGGTGTGGTTTTGTTCGTCGAGGAGGATTCGGGGAGAATGAAATTTGACATGGAATCGCTCAATCGCGTACTTGCGCGTATCAAGACGCAACATTTGGTCGTGTTCGCGAAAAACTTGAGCGCGATGATCACGGCCGGTCTTTCGTTGTCGCGCGGGCTTGATATCTTGAGCCGACAAACGGACAATTTGAAGCTCAAAGACGTTATCAATGAACTTTCGGCCGATATCGGCAAAGGGAAGAGCCTTTCTGATGGAATGCACGGCCACCCGAAAGTGTTCTCATCACTTTTTGTATCAATGGTGCGCGTCGGCGAAGAGTCGGGCAGTCTTGCCGATTCGCTTAATCTTATCGGCGATCAAATGGAAAAAAGCTACCTCCTGAAAAGAAAGATAAAAGGGGCGATGATTTATCCGGCTATCGTCGTTTCCGCGATGGTCATCATCGGTGTTCTGATGTTCATCTTCGTCGTTCCGACACTGACTGCAACGTTCGAATCCATCGGCGCCGATCTTCCCGCTAGTACGCGGGCCATTATTTTCATAAGCAACGGACTCTCGCAGCATTTTTTCCTATTCACATCGCCACTTGTTCTCTGCATTGCCGCGCTTCTCTCGGTGCGAAAAACATCCCGCGGGAAACGGCTCATCAACGCGTTCATTCTGCATATTCCAGTCATATCAAAATTGATCAAAGAGTCGAACGCGGCGTTAACCACCCGCACACTTTCCGCGCTCCTGTCTTCGGGCATCGACATGATCGAGGCAATCGCGATAACCCGTGATGTTGTCCAAAATCCTTATTATCGCGATGTTTTGGAAATCGCGGAGAAAAATGTCCAAAAAGGAATTCCGATATCGTCGGCATTTTCTGAGAATGAGAAATTGTATCCGATTCTTGTCGGAGAGATGGCGGCTGTTGGCGAGGAGACAGGGAAGCTCTCCGACATGCTCATGCGGACAGCGCTTTTCTACGAAGGAGAAATTGATGCCGCCACAAAAAACATGGCGACGATCATCGAACCGGTGCTTATGGTCGTTATCGGCCTTGCGGTTGGTTTCTTTGCCGTTTCTATGATTTCCCCGATGTATTCGGTAATGACCAATATCTAACCCATGAGATATTTATCGGAACACAAGGGATTTACCGCGCTTGAAGTCCTGTTGGTGGTTGCGCTTTTCGCGATCCTTGCTTCCATTGTGATCCCCCCATTCGCTGAGTTTCGAACATCGAAGATGATTGAAACGATATCAGGAGAGGTCGTTTCTCTACTCGCCGAGGCGCGCGCGGATACCATTTCTTCAAAAAATGATTCGCAGTATGGAGTTCATTTCGAATCGTCACGGGCCGTCTTTTTTAAAGGAAGCGTTTTTACCGAACCCGATTCTGATAATTTTGAGATTGCCATCGATCCTGTTGTCGAGATATCTGATATTGTGCTCGCTTCCGGCGGGTCCGATGTTGTCTTTGAAAAAATAACCGGAGCGACATCCGAGCCGGGAATGATCACTATAAGTGTCGTCTCCGACCCGTCACAGAGTTCTACGGTAACTATCGCGGCGACCGGTATCGTGAGCACGGATTAAATCTGGTATACTTCACTTGTATGTCATCGCTTAAGAAGTTTTGTTCTTCACGTTTGCCGCAAGGCGGTTTTGGGTTAATTGAGGTCGTGATCGCGACCGCGATACTCGCCTCTGTTCTTCTTGGGGTTTCATTTTTTTTCCAAACAGCTCTGCGAATGAGCCGTAACACCACACACCTCGTGCAAGCCAATTTCTTGTCCGAAGAAGGCATCGAGGCGGTAAAGCTCATGCGGGACGATAGTTGGGATAATATTGCCAATCTTGCGGCAGGAATCGATTACTATCTTGATTTTGACGGAGTGAATTTCGCGACCACAACCACCGACACATATATTGATGGAATGTTCGATCGATCGTTTACGGTCAGCGATGTGCGTCGTGATGGGAATAATGACATAGCGACCGTGGGCGTGATAGACCCGAATACCAAAAAGATCGCTCTGACGGTTGCTTGGAACAGTGGATATGGAACGAGTACGCGGACGATCGAAACGTATATTACCAATTTGTTCAATCTTTGATTGTATGCGCCGATACATGGGCAGAAAAAAAGGGTTCACGCTTATAGAAATGCTTATTTATATCGTCTTTCTTTCGGCGGCTTCGGTGGTTGCGGTCACCTCTCTTTTTACGATTGTTCGGGCAGTTGCGGAAATTCGCCTTGCGCAGGATATTAACGATTCCGCAACGGCCGTTTTGGGGCGGACGATGCGAGAGATACGCGATGCGTACGGAATTGATGCCATACAAAGCGCATTTGGCACCAATCCCGGCAGGCTGGTGCTTTTGACCAAAGATGATATGGGCAACAATGTCGCGCGCGACTTCTTCGTCGAGAATGGAGCGATAAAACTCAAAGAAGACGGAGTCGACCAAGGATCGCTTATTTCTCAAAATGTTACAGTTGATAATCTGGTATTTACTAATATCACAACCGCGAATTCTCAAGGGGTCAAGATCACCATGCAGATTAGTGGCGTTCGCGGCAATCTGTCGAAGACAGGATCGTATGATGCGACCGCGATCTTGCGAGGGGAGTATTAATTTATTCCACATAATATGAGCATGAGTACAACAAGAATTTTTTCAAGAAAGCGGCTAAAAATGAGGAGATTGGGTGGCGCGGCACTTATCATCATCGTTATCTTTTTCTTGATAATATCAACCCTTCTTGTCGCGGGTGCGGCGGGGCCGGTCATTCGTACGGCGCGAATATCGAAAAATTTGTTCTACTCGAGTGAATCATATTACCTTGCGGAAGCCGGAATCGAGGATGTGTACTATCGAATAAAAAACGGCATACAGGTTTCTCCAGCGGAGACGATATCGCTTGGCGGTAATTCCGTAACGACTTCGATTATCAATGTTGGTAGCAATAACAAGGAAGTTACTTCCGAGGCAAGCGTCGATTCGCATGTGCGGAAGGTTAAAGTCGATTTGTCGACTTCGGCGACGGGCATCAGTTTTGCTTATGGGGCGCAGGTTGGCGCGGGCGGCATGGAGCTCGAAGACAATGCCCGGGTTGAAGGCGCGGCGGGTGCCGTCGGCAACGTGTATTCAAATGGTCCGGTAGAAGGGGGGCATAATTCCGTTGTTACCGGAGACGTAATCGTTGCTTCTGGTATCACCGAGGATGTGCAAGCACGCTCTTTGGTGTGCAATACCGATCAGATCGTGGGGAAAACGAGTCCGGAAGTTGATTTTGCTCAAAGTTTTGTGCCAAGCGAAACAAAGCCATTGTCAAAAATAAGTTTATATATAAAAAAAGTGGGGAGTCCGGGGAGTCGAACGATCTATATCGTTGCTGATAACGGTGATTCTCCCGACACAACAAGTCTTGCTTCCGGCACACTTAATAAAGACCTAGTCGGCGCGTCATATGGGTGGATCGACGTAACGTTTTCATCGCCCGCGACGCTTACTAATGGACAAAAATATTGGATCGTTCTTGACGCGTTAGAGAACGGCAGTAAGTATTGGGTTTGGTGTCGTGACAATAATAATGGATTTGGAAATGGAGTCGCGAAATATAAGAACGATTGGGATGGAGGAGGAGGATGGACTCCCGTTGTTGGAGATTTGACGTTCAAGACGTACCTTGGTGAAGGGATAAGTTTTATTGATAGCCTTGACATTGGCGGCGACGCAAAAGCGAATACAATCAATGGCAGTATAGTCGGCGGCGACGCATACTACCAAAGCATAGCGGGGACCACGGTTATGGGGACTTCTTATCTGGGCAGTCCGGATCCTCCGGTTTTGGGTTTGCCGATTTCAGAATCGAATATTGCTGATTGGAAAGATGACGCGATAGCGGGAGGAGTAGTTTCCGGGAATTGCCCCGGGTCGGTTGGATGCGCAAACACGATGGGACCAGTTAAAATAAACGGTAATCTTACCATAACTAACGGAGCAACGCTTACCGTAACAGGCACGATCTATGTGACTGGCAATGTCACTATGTCGAATAACGCGACAATGGTATGCGATCCATCGTATGCATCGGAGAGCTGTGTAATTCTTACGGATGGGTGGGCATCTCTCGAGAACAATGTGATCATGGGAGGATCGGGGGATCCCGACAGCTATCTTTTATTTTTAAGCACGATTGAGGGATGCAATGGAGGGGTACAGCAACCACAGTGTGGAAGTGGGAACAGCGGGATCAAAATAAGCAACAACGTGGATGGAGCTATTTTCTACACGTCAGCATCCATGATAGACATCGAGAATAATGTCGATATCACGTCGGTCGTGGGGTATAAGCTCAAGCTTGAAAACAACGCAACGATACGATACGAGATTGGAATTGCCGACCTCTCGTTCTCTTCCGGTCCAGGCGGCGGGTGGAAACTGGAGAATTGGAGGGAGATTGAGTAAATGACTACGTTCCACGCGCTTATTTTCGTGCCGTCGTCGTAGGTCTGGCGCGTCTTATTCGGAGTGGTACAATAGGCTCATGAAAAAGATCATTGTGGCGAATTGGAAGATGGCGCCGGCATCTTTTGAGAGCGCAAAAAAAACATTTCGCGCCATCAAAAAAACGGCTGATAAATTGCATAATGTGCAAACGGTTGTGTGTCCGCCGGTACTCTATCTGCGGGAGCTTGGCGCGAGCGTGACTGGACATCGCACTGTTCTTGGCGCGCAGAACGCTTTTTGGAACGAAGAAGAAGCGCATACAGGAGAACACTCGCCAGACATGCTTGTTCGCGTGGGTGCCAAGTATGTGATCCTCGGACATTCCGAACGAAGGGCGCTTGGCGAATCTGATGTAATGATCCGCGAGAAGGTTCGCGCTTGCCTTTTGAGTGGCTTGTACGTCATTGCGTGTGTTGGAGAAAAAGAGCGCGATGCGCATGGTGGGTACACGAAGTTCATCGCGAACCAAGTGCGGCAATCATTGCCGAAAATAAATATGGGAAAGCAGCTTTTGGGTAACATCATTGTCGCCTATGAACCGCTCTGGGCGATCGGCAAAAAAGCGAAACGCGCCGCTTCAGTCGAGGATGCGGTGGAAGCGACTATCTTTATCAAAAAAACTCTCGTGGGCATATTCGGAAAAGATGCCGTGAACATCCCGATACTCTATGGCGGGTCGGTGAACGATCAGAATGCCGGCGAGTTTCTCGAGCAAGAATCCGTTAACGGTCTCCTTGTTGGACGAGCCAGTCTTGATCCGGAAACATTTTCTCGAATACTTACTGCGAGGAAAAAATAAAAATCTATTAAAAAAATAAAACCATGAAAGAAAAAATGCGTACTATTCGAGAGATCGGAAATATAAAAGGCAAACGTGTGCTTCTGCGCGTTGATCTCAATGTGGCAATGAAAGAATCAAAGGTGATCGGCGGATACCGAGTGAAAGAGATTGTTCCCACTATCAACTATCTCAAGAAAAAAGGCGCCAAGGTTATCATTGTCGGGCATATTGGAAGAAAGCCAAATGAAACGCTTAAACCGGTTGCAGATTTTCTGAATCGTAAAACGAAAGTCGGGTTTTTTCCGAAAACGTTGAATAAGGATCTCATTGGAGTGATCGCGAACATGAAAGAAGGGATGGCAATCGTTCTCGAGAACGTGCGCTCCGAACGGGGAGAAACGGAGAACGATCCGGCGTTCGCAAAATACCTCGCTGATCTCGCCGATATCTATGTCAACGATGCGTTCTCGGCATCGCATCGCAAACACGCGTCCATCGTCCTTGTCCCCAAGCTTCTTCCTTCATACATCGGTCTGCGTTTCGAGGAAGAGCTGAAGAATTTAAGCATGGCAATGAAGCCAAAGCATCCGTCACTGCTTATTCTAGGAGGAGCAAAAATGGAAACGAAAATACCGCTCGTGAAAAAATTCCTGAAGACCGCCGACCATATCTTTCTCGGTGGGGTCGCGGCGAACGACTGCTTGCGCGCGAAAGGATACCCGGTGGGGCGATCGGTCGTAAGCGACTCGATTTCGGAACTCGGTATGCTTGTTAAGAATAAAAAAGTAATTCTTCCCGTCGATGTCGTCGTGAAGGCAAGCGACGGGGTGTCTGCGGCGAAGGCGATTATGGATGTGGCACCGGGAGATAAAATCTTCGATGCGGGACCGCGGACGATTGAGATGCTCGGCAAGGTTGTTTCGCGCGCGAAGTTTATACTCTGGAACGGTCCGCTTGGCAATTATGAAGAAGGGTTTGATAAAGGAACAGCCGACATTTTGAAGATCATTGCGAAGAGTCGAGCGCAAAGCGTCATCGGCGGTGGCGATACGTTGGCGGTCGCATTCAGGATTAAGGTTCATCGCAAGGTTGGCTTCATTTCAACGGCGGGCGGCGCGATGCTCGATTTTCTCTCAAGTGGCACGCTCCCGGGGATTGAAGCGATCAAGAAGTCGCGACACTAATTCCCGACAGTGGTTTTCCGCTTGACACCGTCTCGTGCTTCACTTACCATACGAAACGGTTTTGTTTGTATTGGAAACGGGGCGTAGCTCAGCGTAGAGCGTCGTGCGCACAGGCGCGAAGGTCCGTCGGTTCGATTCCGACCGCCCCGACCAATACGAGAGCCGGCATACTGGGACACAGTATGCCGTTTTTTCTCTCAAAATACCCGTTCGGGTTTATTTCTGCGTGGCAGGAAAATGTTATCCTATGTTTTCTGGTATTTTATTGTACTTATCCCTATTTTTCCTCAGCGTATCCAAGTAAAGTTAGAGCAAAATGGTACTTTTTAGTAGACAAAGCAGGTAAGAGTGTAGACGAAGTCTGTGAAATATATATGATCTCAAGAAAAACATATTACAAATGGAAAAAGAAAG